>Ga0325405_1000197_pt1 | contig 56844 bp, 40 predicted proteins | sample PopdelMetagenome_21_FD_205663 | JGI IMG/M metagenome (GOLD analysis project Ga0325405, IMG submission 205663) | Populus deltoides microbial communities from Bellville, Georgia, United States - Xylem-Control-R2 | ecosystem: Host-associated > Plants > Phyllosphere > Stem > Wood/Secondary xylem...
TCTCTTGGCTCTCTAAGATCATGAACTTAGCTGCCTATTTATACACAAATTGTAAGTAAGAAAAATCAAAGTTCAAGTGTGAACATCAAGAGATGGTGGTAGTGTGAAGGCAGCTGGTGGCTGGTGGCTGGTTTGTGGCTGGTGGTTTGAGGTTGGTGGCTTGAGGTTGGTGGCTGCCTTCCTTGACCTTCTGGATTGATTTACTTGAGGAGCTAAATTGCTGAAATTAAAACTTGGATGCCGGTTTTGATGCTTCGGGATGTAATTTGGATTCGTTTCTTCACGAAACCTGTTTGCCGGCAGAATTCAGTTGTCATCTTTGCAAAATCATATCTCCCTCATATGACATCGTTTTTGGCTGCAATTTAGAGCGTTTGTAGCCATTTGAGTCAGGAATCCAAAACAATTGAGTTTGCATAAATTGGATATCTACAGCTCCAGATATTGAATTTTTAATGGACAAAGGTCAACACTGGCAGAATGCGAGTTTTGACTTTGAAGGATGTGATTTCCATGCTCTTTGTATTTTTATTTTTCCTGACTTAGATTTACAGAAAGGTATGGATGTTATCTTTCTAATGCCACTGGAATCACTTCGTTTCGACTTTTAGAGCTCACGCTCTGCACAAAACATCGACTGAGGGTCAAATCTGCCAATTACCTCCAATTTACTCCTTTTTGCATCTTTCATCTAAAGGTGCCTTCAAAACATAAAACAAAGAATATCAAGGCATTTTATACATAAAACAATAGGCAAAACACTAGTTAAATGTGAGTGAAACTATCGAATAATATGGTTACATCAAACGAACATAAGTACCTTGCGTGCATTGTTATGTGTCAAATTCATTATGTTATTATTAGAATGAATATGAGTACCTTGCATACATTGATAGGTATCGAATTAGCCATGATAACTTTAGAATAGACGTGATTATCTTACATACCTCGGTGTCGATTGGGTATACACAATGACTTGGAGATTGGAGGAGAAATGATGGATAATTGGTCACCGTAGTGTCGGTGGCAAAGGATATGTTACGATGATACTTGGCACCATAACAAGGATGACGAAGGTTATAAGTTGATACCTGGCATCGTGACAAGGGAGACTAAGGTTATGAGTTGGTACTTGTCATCGTAATGAGAGTGACCAATGTTATGTGACTGATGTTTAGTGACCATAGTGTCGGTAACTAAGGTTGTGTGTGAATGATACTTGACAATAATGATTACAATGTATATGATATTAATAAGAAAAATAAAAGGAGATCGATACAATTGAAAGGTTGAGATGACATTGATTAGCTATTCGAGATTGGATATCTAATGGTATCAATGATGTTCCATTGGTGCTGACATTCCTTAAAATTGATTAGTCGATCCTGGATAATTGGGTGACTAATAATGCTAGTAAGGATTACTAACATCGGTATGGTTACTCTCGATTAAGGAAAAAAGATAAGTGGATTAACTATTCCAGGTCGGGAATAGTTAATGATATCAACGAGTCGCATTGGTATCGACAATTATTTCTGATGTGATTAGCTACACCGGGTCAGGAGGCTAATGATGTCAAGAGTTTTTAACATCAATAACTTTGATGGTAAACCAGATGTGGATAAAAATTGATTAAATATTTCAGGGTAGGAATAATTACTGATATTAATCGATTTTATTGATATCAACACTTGAATGAAATTGATTAGTCTAACCCGGTATTGAGAGACTAATAATACTAATGAGATTCATTAGTATTCACAATTGATCATTTATTTTGAAAGAATGAGATAAGCTAATGATACTAAGAGAGGATTATCTTGGTATCAAGTGAGAATTGATTCATAAGGAGATGATGTTCGAAACCATTGAGTTGTGTTGAAATTTTCAAGATGAAATTATTCTCGGCAAATGGGTTAGGATATTTGATGGATATTGGTAATAGATGGAAAATATATATTGTAAAAGAGGTCTCTACCTAATTTTATATATCAAAAGTAATGCCATGAAAATTATTACATGTCATTGTTATTATTTGTTACTACATTTTTATATTTATATGTACAAGTTAATTTCTATTTTCAGGTCCATCGAGGTCACGTCATGAGTGATTTTACTTTTGCGCCATGCATATTCAGCTTTGTTAACACGTCCCTGATGTATTTGTGCTGAGACAAAAACAGACCTGTGGTAGTAGGAATAACCTCCATGCCCAGGAAAAAATGCAACTGACCCATGTCTTTTACAGAGAACCGAATGCTTAGTTGGTCAATGATGGATGAGACAAAGATTAGATCATTTCCTGTAATAACCAAATCATCCACATACTCCAAGAAGTAACAAGTAGCAGATGTTGTCTTATAAATGAACAAGGAGGAATCAGCTCTGGAGTTCATAAAACCAAATTCTAAAATGGCACCTCTGAGAGTAGAATACCAAGCTCGTGGGGCTCGTTTAAGGCCATAAATGGCTTTGTTCAGGCGATAGACATAGTGAGGACGTTGATTGAATCCTTTGGCAATGGTCAATACAGACCGAATAGTAACCTGTTTCACAACCGGACTAAATGTTTCCTTGTAGTCTAACCCAGGACGTTGATTGAATCCTTTGGTAACAAGTCTCACCTTAAAGCGATCAATCGTCCCATCAGCGTTCCTCTTAACCCGAAACACCCATTTACAGCCGATGGGAAGACAATGTTTTTGGGGGAGGTACTAAGGTCCATGTGCTGTGTCGCATTAGAGCCGTGAGCTCTGCAGACATGGCTTGGCGCCACTATGAATCAGCTAATACCTGGCTCACACAACTGGGTTCAATAGCATTAGGGAGGGGATGTTTGGTAACAGCATGAAATTGCTTGGGTTTGTAAATTTTATTCAAGGACCTAGTAATCATAGAATGGGTTCGCTGGGGTTGAGGATTAGGAACAACATCAATCACAGTGGGAGAAAGATGAGCAGGGATAGCAACATCGGCGGTGAGTGGTGAAGGAGAAGCCGATGTTAATGGCAAAACTGGTGAGGAAGTGATATTCTCACTATGATGAACAACAGTAGGACTATAATATGGAGAATTAAATGGCAATTGTTCCTTAACACAAAAAGGAAGAGCAGAGACGGTGCCTGAAGGTGATGCAGAAATGGCAGCACGATCCAAGATCACTGGTGAAGGTTGTAATGGAGCAGGTGCACCGATGAGTGGCACAGTCACCGAAGAGGAGGGAGTAGATGAGCTAGATGCAGGAGTGAGTGCTTGAAATGGGCTGTGACTTTCATCAAACAGGACATGGCAAGAGAGATAGAGTTTGTTGGTGGATAAGTCTAGACACTTGTAAGCATATTGAATTGTAGAATATCCTAGAAACAAACACGGGGTGGCTTTTGGTTGAAGTTTATTTGTATTGTATGGTTTTGTGAGGGGAAAACAGCGACATCCAAATTTTTTTAATTTGAGATAATTAGGGGGCTGACGAAATAAGATTTCAAATGGGGTTTTGTTTTGGAGCAGGGGAGTTGGTTGTCTATTAATGAGATATGCAGATGTGGAAAATGCATGAGGCCAATAAGATAGAGGAAAAGAGGCATCATGTAGTAGAGTAAGACCAGTTTCTACTAAGTGACAGTGGCGACGTTCCGATACACCATTTTGTTGAGGTGTATGAGGGGCAGTGGTGTAGTGACTAATTCCATGGATAGAAAAATATTGTTTGAGGGCAACAAATTCACCACCATTATCCAAATAAATGTTTTTGATTGTGGTATGAAATTGTTTTTCAACAAGGTGTTTAAATTGAGGAAAAATGCAGCTAACACAAGATTTATTGGACATGGGATAAAACCATATATATTTGGTAAAATGATCAACCAAAATCAAGTAAAAGTGTGAACCATCAAGGCCAACTATATTGGAGGGTCCCCAAACATCGGTATAAATGAGATCAAGTGGTGCATGACTTACAAGACTAGTTGGACGAAATGGTTGCTTATGAGCTTTATTGATTGAACAAGAGGTACAAAGATAAGATACGTGATCTTTGTGTTTTATTGGAAGTGAAAAAGACTTGATAATTTGGTTAACAAGTTTTTGAGACGGATGTCCTAGACGTTTGTGCCACCCATCAAGTGACGTCTGTTCATGCACATTAGCAACCATTTTTGGAGAGGATACCAGTGAGTCCGGGAGTGTGTAAACACCATTTTCACACACCTTTGAATAGAACCGCCCCCGTGATCTGATCCTTGACAAAAAAAAAGAAAGGGTGAAATTCAATGAAAACATTGTTTCGGAGAGTAAAATGATGAACATAAATAATATTTTTGTGTATACTTGGAACACAAAGAGCATCAGTGATATGAAAGGTACGAGTGGGTGAATGAAATGCTAATGATCTAGTATATGAAACACGCAAACCTGATTCATCACCAATGATAACCTCATCAGTACCATCATATTCGGAATGAACAAATAATTTTGCAAGATCACCGGTGATATTGTGAGAAGCAGCAAAGTCAATAAGCCATTTAGTATCCTTGGCTTGTGATGTGGAGGCACAATTAACCGTGGCATTACAGGAGTTGAACTGTGAGCAATGCTTAGCAATGTGACCAAATTGATCACATATTTGGCATTTTGGTGAATACCTGCGTTGACCATTAAATTGATTGTGCTTCTTATGGTCACGTGAGTTACCATTACCATTATAATGAGATGGGGCAGGCGAACCATCATATTTAAAGTAGCCTCCTTTTGCTGGTTTGTTAAAACTCCTGTAAACATTACCTCCATTTGAAGAGCCAAAGGTCGAGCGGCGATTGGAGAAATTGACTGTAACAATGAGCTACTGCGTGGTAGCATCAAGACGACGCAGATAACATTCATGACTAACAAGCAAGTCATAAAGTTCTTCAAAAGACAGTGGGTGTTCCCGTGCCCGGATTGGTGCTGCAATTTCTCTGTAATCGGGTCCCAAACCATTTAGAATGTAAAGAGTAAGGTCATCCTCTGAAATGGGATGATCAATGAGTGCAATCTCATCAGCAAGAGCCTTGACATTGTGCATGTAGTCTGGAATCGATCGATTGGCTTTCTTGATTAAAGTAAGTTCCTCTTTTAATTGCATGGCACGACTGCGTGATTTGCTGGCATACATGGTGTTTAATTTACACCAAGCGGCTTGGGATGTTACTGCAGCGGAGATAAATGGAGTGATGGTGGGTGTAGTGGAGGCTAAGATAGCACTTAGAATCAGCTTGTCTTGCCTGACCTAATGAGATTTTTGAAGAGAGTAAACAGAGGAATTATTGTGGAGAGGACATGGTTTATCACTAGTAACATAGTCAATGAGATTGTAGCCAATTAAAAGAGCTTCAAACTGTGCACGCCATTGAGGGAAGGTTGAGGGTGTAAGTTTCTGATTGATTTGAGTTGCAATATTCAAGGCAATGAGTGGAGCTTCTGTGGTGGAATGCGGATTTGTGATGGGTGAATGAAAATTTTCAAAGAAGGGATCAAATTCTTGGTGGAGTGATGCTCTGATACCATATTGAATATAGACTATTGCACAGCTTGTTTCAGCTTTTGCTTACAGAAGAATATTATATTGCTCACACAAGAATATCCCTAATATAATGATTAGTATTCTATATATACAAAGTCTGCACAATCTATTCTTAACAAGGGAAGCTAAAGTTAGGGATATATTGCTTAACAGTTACAGAGTTGAAAAAGCAAAATTAACATACACAGATAATTTTCCTTTTTTTTTCTAGCTGTTACATACTTGATTATTGGCAGATTTTTAACTTATAGGATCTGCAGCATCATTCAAGGAATTATCCTTAATAATGTCCCCAGACTACAGGTATTGTAGCTAGATCCGCCTTTTGCAATATATTGGTTGACACGGTGACGCTGACAGCAGTTTGTTGCTATAATGTTGATCAAGCTCGAAATCAAATCGTTGAAGCAAACACTTTCTCTGCACTGTAGTGTGAATACCTTCTCCTTCTCCTTCTCCGTACAGTTTATAACGTTTGCACCTTATCTGCAAGCAAGTCAAGCTTTCTTTTTGGTAAACTTACTAACTAGAAAATCATTCTACATGATCCCCACGGGAGCAGCAGCTTTATGTGGCAGAAATTTACAAACTCATGGAAAAATAATTGCCTATCACATCATAATGATGGAGTTCCCGTTATTGTATTGTCTTTAACGCTATCTTGTCATGACTTGAGCCATGACGTGTTCTGTTTTATTGCCCAAGGATCAACCTTTTACACGAACAACGTTGTATTACATCTCTCTATAATTTCCAAAAATACTACTGGACATGCAAGAGTTGATAACGTATCAGCGAGTTCCATCATGGATTGATGTTTTTTAATTATGAAAAAAATAAGAAGGATTAGACACGTCACGTGTACATAAGAAAAAAAATTAAAAAAAAAAAATATAACATGTATATATGCATCCATTCCAGTGATTTAGATTTTTCTTTTTTCTACCACCATCAAAAGAAAACCCAAATCTTTAAATTATTAGGGTTCTTTCTCGGTCTACTGTTCTCTCTCCTTTGCTGCTTAATTTCTTTTCCCCAGGCTAATCAGCTTGTTGCATTCTATTCTCTGGTATTTTATGGATGTTGTCTGTAGTAAGAAATGAGAATTGCCAGGAGCAAATTTTAATCTCAGCATAAATTAATGATTAAATGACAATTTCTAGATTCATCAACTCAATAAAATCATTTTTTTGGGTAATGCATAAATTCATTAATTATATATAAATATCATTTTTGTTATTTGTTGTTCGTTTCTGTTTTAATCAAGGATTAAGTAATTGTTTTTCAGATTTAATATAATGGAAGTTAAATTAATAATAGTCAAGTTGGTTATTAATATATAGTAGGAGAAAACAAGGGTAGCTGTTTGTGATTGTTTATTGTTTAGATTGAGAATTTATTTCTTCTAATTATTAATAAAAAAAATCAGATTATATAATCGAGGATTTAAAAGTCTTACTAATTATGCGTTGTTGCTAATGTTTAACAAAAAAAAATAACTGTTTTATCTATTTATTGTTTAGATTGAGTGAATTCTCGGTGTTGTTTGATGGGTGATTTGCAAATGGTGATTGTAAGGATATTTGTTTTTAAGCTTTAATTGCCTATGAATTGTATAACATCGAAAGTTCTATAAGATTACTTCACTTAGTACTTACTCGCTGAAAATTAGGATGTTCATGGATATAATTTGAATTTATAGTTATATATCATTTAATTTTTGATATTTTATAAAATATAAACTTGATTCATTTAAATTTTTTAGACCTATAATATAGCATGTTAAATTAATTATTTTTAAGGATGTTACAAATATACACATATAGATTTATATTATTAATTTTTATGGATTTGATTTAATTAGAACTAGGGTTTATTAAACTAGTCCAAAATATGTTATAAGTTATAACAAATAATTTATATTTAATACATTAACTGAAAGAATCAATTTATTGTATAGGATATATGGTTGGGTTGAGTTGGGTGAACTGGGTTTAAAAATCTTATCGTATCATTTAACCCGTTATATTTATTTTTTAAGTTTTTTCGACGCATTATCATCTATAATATTTATATTATTTGATTTTAATATGTTCATTTACATTAGATAATGCAAATATTGCCTATGAACTAATTGTTTTTTTTTTATTTGCTGTAAAACTCGCATGTAGAAAGGGAAAACTATTGCTTTTAACATAGTCTCAAAGTTTGGATTAAGTTGATTATAACTATTTTGTTTACTTTCTAGTCGAGGAGTTTCGTTCATCTTCGATTAAAAAATCTTTTATTTTTTTCATCTAATTAATGGTGGCACGCATCTAATTACTTGGGCTATGCAAATGTCCTTGGACATATAAACTTATTTAATGTTAGTGCACATTGTCTGGACGATTAATTAATGAAGGTACGTAGGTGTGAGTTAACTCTCTGGCCTATGCAAGAGGCTGGAAGTTCGACTGACTTTGCCCATAAGATTGATAGCGAGCTTTTTGCCTGGAAACGAGGTTGTAATTGTTTTTTTAAAATGTTTTTTTATATTAAAATATATAAAAATAATATTTTTTTATTTTTTAAAAAATTATTTTTGAAATCAACACATCAAAATAATTCAAAACACATATAAAAATTAATTTTTAACAAAATACAGGTGACCTGCACTTTGAGGTCAAAACCTATTAGAGTATTTTTTAAATAATATCATAATTAAATTTTAGGATCTCTAACTCTGTAAATTAATATTTGGATTATATGGCACTCTCTGTAGATGTTAATCGAACCGCTATAGACAATTCTAATCTTCTTCTTCCTTTCATAATTTTGCATGTGAATACTAATATTTGTATTGCAGCTGAGGTGGAAATGCAGCCTGTGTAGTTTTTTTGAGAAGTATTATAGAAGTTTTTTTTTTCTTTAGTTTTCCATAAACAAAATATAGAGAGAGAAGCAAAGAAAACAAATAGAAGTGGGAGGGTAAAAATAAGTATATGTGTTTTCTAGCAATATATACCCGAAACTCCATATAAGTCCGGGTATTTAAAATCTATATCCATTGGGTAATCAATCGAGTATCAAAAATAATGCATTGGATGGTACTAAAATTTAATTCATCGATATTCATCGCCATCCATATTTCTTATTTAGGCTTTCTTTTATTGATTAATAAGAATTATGAGTTTAAATTATTCAACACTAGCAACATAAATGTTATATCATTATATTAAAAATTTAAAAATAAAATAAAAAGTCTTAGTGTTTCACTGTGATCTGTGAGGGAAAACGTTATATGTTAACACAACGTTATATGTTGATTTTTTTTCAATTCCTTATTTTACATTGAATTTCTTGGTGATTAATGGACTTGATGATTTATTTCATTATGCTTTCTTTCATGTTTTCACGGTCTAAAAAAAACCCAAATTGAGTTGGATTTTAATTTTGCAAAGAAGAATTTGGTTTAATTGTTTGTGAAAAATTAAAAAAGATAGGACCAAAATTAAAAGTAAAATGGCAGCCCTTTATTTAAAAAGAACTTTTTTGTACTTTATTTTTTTAATTTAATCATAAGGATATTTTTTTATATTTTATCTTTTAACATTGTGTTGATTATTGATTCAGCTTGATGATTTATTTTGTATTGTTTTTTTTAAGTTATCACTGTCTCAAAAAAATTATTCAGACATAGCTAGTTTAGATATAGGGTTTGTTCTTGATTTTACAAAAAAATGAATTTGCTTTTGTTGTTTATGAATAAAAATAAAAACAAGGACCAAAATTAGAAACTTGGTAAAACGATAGCCCTTTAAAAAAAATGTTGGTTTCAACGTTTTTTAGCCTTAAAAGTTTGTAAAACAAATGGTCCTTTTAATTTAAAAATTATACAATCGAGTCCAAAACTTCCTTTTATTCACATTTCAATCATTAAGTTTGAGAGAGGAGAGAGAAAATTATTGGATAATAACGAAGGAGAGAGAGACTTATTGGTTGGCAACATTTCGACAATAAAAAAAGTCAATCTTGGTATCAACGGGTTCTATTTGACAATGAGAGTCTCATTGAGGTCTTTTTTAACCTTTGTCTTTCTTTTTTAAAAAAATATCAGGATTGAAAGATATTTTTTTCTCCAATTGGATTTTGTATTTTTTATCCTTTTAGGTTTTTTTTTTTTTTTGCTTGATAAATTGGCTTTTAAGGTTCTAAAGGTATTTATTAGTTGTTTTTAGATAAAATGGATTCAAAATATACTTTAGGTAAAAAGAACTCCCCTCTAATCTTCTAGTCACCTATATGGTGACCGAATCGTGGTTCATTTGTTGCTTCTTCTTTTCAAAAAAATGGTGGATGATGTACCCCTAGGCAGGTAGGCTCACATGCTTAAGTTTATTTTTAAAACCCTTGGTTTCTTTTAATGATGAGTTGTTGCAACTGTTGAAAAAAACCGATGGCACTACTAATGACCTTTAACATCTCCTGAAGTCACACAACATTGCCAAAACTCCTCAAATTTAAATAACAATATCCTGGACTTCAAGCACCATACCAATTACTACTACAAGCTTAATGCTTTGTTGTTTTTGTCCAAACCAAGGCTTCCACCTTTTAGGTTTATTATGGTCATGTTGAACTATTATTGGGGCCATTAACAAGTCTCTGATGTTCGTAGTTTTCTTAAAGGAGGTTGTCGTACCCTTATCGGAAGAGCGTAATGTCACGATGACCTTTTTCCTGATGGGTTCGAGAAGGTCTTTGGTTGGTTTAGGGAGTCGTCATCTAGTATTATGGTTACTAGGAATCCTAACTGATCTTTTATAAATTTTAGGCAAGGTACTAGTTGCATAAAGGGAATGTATTAGTACCTCTAATACACTTTACTTGTGTTAAACTACATTGTTTTTCTTTGTTTGCTATAGACTGATGTTATTTCTATTTCTATAAGCCTACTATGACGGGTCTGTTGTGATGAACAAACCCTGGTTTTCTAGGTCAAGAACTTGGTTTGGAAGGGTGAAATGTTCCCAATTATTATTGAGGCTTCTTTTGGGATAAACTACGAATTTTTTGCTGTTGTGTCATTTCAAATACTATTTCGAATAAAATTCCTTACTATTTTTTTTATCCTTTATATTATGAGTGAATGAGTTGTATTACTTCCAATAATATTTTAGGTATTAATCTCATATAAATTTTTCTATCCTTATTTTAAAAGTGAGTAATAATAAATTATAATCCCTAATAATATTTTGGATATTAACCATTTTGTAAATTTTTTATCGTCATATTAAAAGTGAATCCAAAAATAGGTTTTTTATGTTTTGAAATATACGCCAAAATCCTTTGGAATTTTACAAAGTAAAATCCATGCAATACTTTTTTTAAACATGCCAAAGTATTTTAGATTTAAAACAAAAATGCTCGAATAATTTGAAGGATTTTTGGTCATATATATATAAAAAATTTTTTTATATTTTTTGTAAATAATTTTTTTTGTTTTTTTTTTTAAGGTCTTGTTTGACAAAAGTTCATTTTCCTTTAAAATAAAATTATCAAAATAGACCTAACACGTGTTTGCCAAACACGTGTTTAAGCCAAAATTCTTTTTATCAAAACAATTGCAAACCAAACAGGGCCTTAACATTTGACCCAACTTTGACCTGACCGGTTTGACCCGAAACCTTTAATTCGACTATAAGCCAAACCAAAGATCACCAGTTTGACCCGAAAAATAAACCAGAACCTAAATCACAACCCAAAATGAATCAAACTTGCAAAAATACAAAAAATCAATAAAATTTTATCTAAATAGATCAAAACTCAGAAGAAATGAAGAACACCAATGAACACTTAAACCAATTCCAACAATATGAACTCAAATCCATACTATATTTCATGAAATAAAAGGCACATAAATGTTGTAAATTATGCAAAAATCAATAATATAGTGTTCATTCACTTTGATTATCAATGAATCATCATGATTTGGTTAGAGAAGGTTTCGGTTCAAAACCAAAACTCTAAGATTAAAACATTGAAATGCACGTTATTGATGCAAAAGAACCCTAAATTATTGGTTAAAGATGTCATGCAAACATAAAAATACAAAGAAATGAAATAAAACAGGTTGAGATCATATAGCTAAGGCAGTGTTCTTGGGAAGAACATGAAGAATGCAAACCCAGATTTTGCCTAAAAATGCACCAACCTACTACTTAACCCAGAACAAACTTTTTTCAACCTCTAAAACATGTTTTCTTAGTTCCAACAAACCACATTACCATAACCAAATATATTTAAATAAAAAGAACTAACACACAACATCAAATTATCAAAATCATGAAACATCCAATTTCAAAAACTATCAAGTCTGAGCAGCCTATATATTCATGTAATTTGGATTCAAAAACTGGTTTTCTAAACATATATTGGTCATGAATAAGCCTTGTAAATCTAAGATAAACAATTTTGTTTCATAATGCATTAATCAAATTAACAAAAACTAAAAAATTGTTTTATAAAAAACAAGCTAACTATAGAAAACACCAAACTCATCCTATAAATGCTTTAGAGAACAACATCAAACCATAAAATAAAAAATTATAACACTAAAAAGACAAACATAACCCTGCTTTTCAATCATTCCAAACCTAACCACCATGTTTGTGAGTATAAATGCAGACCATAAAAAAATACCTCAAGTAGGCCACATGGACTCACTTTTAGATTAATAAATATACCTTCAAGCCCCCTAGAGCAACTACTACTATCTTTGCTTTCCTTTGTAAAATCTCACTTCTATAAACTTGCTGCTTTTTCAACACTTAGAAACCCTTTGTGCTAAGCTTGTGGACCTTCACATCTAGAGTATCTTTTTCAATATTTCCTCTCCACTTTTTCCCTTTTTTCCCCCTCTTAGTCCCTTTTTTTTATTCTTGTTTTCCAAGGTATTTATAGGGTTTTGCTAGGGTTTTTTTTCCTTCCTTTAATGACATTTCCCATGTGTTTTAAAAATAAATTGGCTGGATCAAATAGCTTTCCATCTACAATACAAGCCATTATCTATAAATTCATGAATTTTAATTAATCCTTATACCCTTCTTTAAGCAAAATAATCCAACTAATTATTGAATGCAATAAATACATTTCACAAGATAGAGGCATTGTAATAATCCTCTCACTATTATCCAAAATTCTTCCAAATGCTAATATCATTTGATTTAGGGAGGTTAAGGTATTTGGTGCCTCAATAAATTGATGGGAGGCATAAGTTCTAGTAATGCGTTCCCTAGGTATCTCCAAAATTTAAGTGAAAACATTAGAGTTCAATTTTATTTTGACACCATAAACAAAGCTACTCAAATAAATATCATCTCTCTTCTTCTTAACACTTAAATTAGCATAAAACATCTTAATAGCATTCTCATAAATCATGGTATTTATACTAACTATATCCTTCTAACCAATGTTCTCAAAATAATTCATTATGTTCATTCTACCAAAGTCATACCAATCCACATACCTTGGTGGAGCTATTTACCTAGATTTAAAATCTTCATTGTATCTCTTTTCGACTTCTTTAGAGACAAAAAAGTTGTCATCAAATCTTTGAACATTCCTCCTTGAAGGGATCTTAACTCATGGCATTGTTCTTTACAAGGTTTTTAAAAGGACACAAGGTTGATGTTTTTGATATTGTGAGACTTTGAACACAAATCAACCAAATGTAATTGATTATAAGGTGTTTTAGGTTAGAATTTAGTGTTTAATTGAAGTGTAAAACTTTTGAGTATCAATTTTGGAGGTTTAGGGTTTATAGAAAAGAAAGAGAGGCTATGAAAGTTTCAAAACGTTGGGTTTTAGGAGAGAGAAATGAAGGCTATGAAAATTGTAAAAAATGATCTCGATGTTTTAACTACTGTCTAAAATCATGATTTTTCATGTTTTCACTCATTTCTTCCATAATTTAATCCTACTTGATTCTTAACATAATTCTACATATGAATGATGATCAAAACCTCAAAAAATCAACATCAAACGGCTTAAATTTTATAATTTATCAATTTTTATATTGCTCAAGTTTTAAACATATATGTGCACAAACAAAGAAAGCATATAGATCAAGTTTGAGTGTTCCTATCATGCTTCTAGTGTGACATACCAATATTAGATAAACTAAAATAAATGAGCTAAGATTTGGATCACTAGCCTCTAGTGGTAGTTTCCTACTAGGTTGAATGACATCATCATTTATTGTTGAAAAGCTTGTCCATGCTCCCAAAAATCTCGTGGGATGTATCCTCTTAATGGTTGATGATGATAGTCATATTGTGGTTGAAATCTTGGCATTGGCATCGTGTACCTTTGACCTTTGCGTGTCAGGTATGCATTTCTTTATGGCTTTTTGTATCATTGAGGTTAATACACATTTCTTCTTGGTTCTTGGTTTATATTTTGGACTATATGATTTGTGTTTACAAAAGACCTTGTGTTTATAGATCTTAGTTGTCTTCCCATGTCTTTGGGATTGAGGCCTTAAACGTAGTTGTGTATCCCTCCTCATATTGTTGTTGATGAATGAGGGTATAGAATTTCTTTTACCGTCATTCTTCCAATGCAAGTTTCTTCCAACTTGGTGTTTGTGGAAGTAAGACTTTTCTTGTCTTTGCTATTGGTTTTTTCTTTGCAATTTGCCTCTCAAATTTTGATTTTTGAATTGAGGCCTTTCTTGTTTATGGCATGTGTTCCTTATTTGTTGGAACATTTTCCTTGCTTCTTCATTTATGGAATTCATGTGAAAAGTATTTTTAGGTACCTTTTTAATATTAGATCCTTATTTGTTAGGCATTATACCTTTCAGCATCCACAACATATTGTTAGGAATGTTATTTTTCTTTAATATATATATATATATATATATAAAATAAATGACCTTTCCTATTACAAAAATCACATATAGAAAAACAACTATACATGCTAGATTGATTAACATACTTATTCAATTTTTGTTTTTCTACACTATTGAAACCTAAACCACTTTTATTTAGGCTTTTGTTTTGTCCTCCCAATAGAACATCCAAGTTATCTCCACCTTGAGTAAACTTGGCTAAAGTTAAAGTCAAGTCTTCAACTTGTTTTCTAATATCATCATTTTCACTTTTCAAATCCTCTATAGATGATGAATAACTAGCAATACCACATAATGATTCATTTAGTTGTGTTACTTTATTATATTTTTCAAGCAAACCATTATTTTTATTTTTTTAGATTTTCATGCATCTTTTTCAATGAACTATATTTAGATCCTTACTTTTTAAATTCACCTTAAAACGAATCAAAGGCATCATTTAGCTCATCATAAGAGGGGTTGGTTTCATTATCTGAAGAATGTACTTTATTTTTGCTTTTAATTGCCATGAAGCACATGTTTGCCACTTTCTCTTTTTCATCGTTGGAGCTACAATCCAAATCATCACTCCATGTAGCTTTCATTGCTTTCTTGTGATGATGATTCTTCTTTTTGTTTTGAAGAAGTGGATAATCTACTTTGACGTGTCCTTTTTTGTTGCATTTGAAACATCTTGGAAGTTCCTTGTTTGAATCTTCTTTATTCTTATTTTTCTTAAAATTTGAGAATCTTTTGTCTCTTTGTTTTTCTTCCTTAGAAAGTTTCGAGACTGTCTTGTGATTAGTATTTCTTTATCATCATCATCAACAACATGGTGTACAGTTTTGAATTCCAAAATCTTCTATGGATTTAGTTCTTTTCGTTCATCTATGATGATTTCATGTGTTATCAAAGAACTGATGATCTCCTTAAATGGAAGTTTTGTGAGATCCTTGACTTCTCAAATTACTGTCACCTTAGCTTCTTAAGTCTTTGACAGGACCTAAGAATTTTACTCATGATATTGGCATTAGTATAAGTTATGGATTCATTTAGTGATAGTTGTCATTCTAGTAAACATACTAGTTATGGATTCATTTGGAAGTATCTTGAATAACTCCTATTGATGTACATGCATATCAATTTTGGATCCTTTAACTTGATTAGTACCTTCATGAGTTATTTTTAAAGCATGCCAAATATCCCTAGCATTTTTACAAGATGATATTATATTACACTTACTTCTACTCGAGTCACAATACAAAGTGTTCATAGCTTTAGCATCTATAGAAAATAACTTTTTTATCACCGTTGGTATACTCACTTCTAGATTTAGGAATTATTATATCATTTTCAATCTTAGTAGGCTTGTGAGGTTTATTTTTAATAAATAGCCATAAATAATAATAAATAGATTGAAGATATATAATCATTTTCCAATAGGCACAGTCATTACCATTAAATAAAGGTGAACTAAAGGTTGATGATCCTTTATTTTAAACATTAAAACTAGGCTTTAATACCATGATGGTAATATAATTTATTAATATCTTGGGGTTAATTAAAGTACATAATTTATCAACAAAACCATGACAGTAATATAATAAGTTAAAACCTAAATTTATCAAATTAATCGGCGAACACCTAAATTCATCAAATTTCACTATAACAACAAAATTATCAATCAAATTTTTGTATTTCATAGCTAATATTATTATTTTATATGTGATTCAGTATAATCCATAATTTAACCTACATCAACACTAACTCTTCTAAAATAATTTTGTTCATTCACAATCAACAACAACAACCCAAAATCATTGATCACTTTACAAAATAACATAATTATCAACTTAAATTGTATCTAATTAACCTAATCCCTATTTCAAAACCCTAACATTCTATAAAATTAAATTAACGCATATTAGCATAAATTATATCAAATTGATAAAGGAAAAGTGTTCAATATACCTCTAAATGTAGAATGTGGGTGGTGATGGTGACCGATGATGGTTGTTGTCATAACCCAATTTTTGAGCATTTTATTTTAATTATTATTATTATATTTATTGAAAAGGATAAAAAAATGATGATGAAAAAATAATAATGATGAAAAACAAGTAAAATAAAATAAATGAAGAATGAATTAAAATTTGGGTTAAGGGCAACATGATTGGAAGTTTTAAGGTTTAATTAAACTTTAGAATTAATCTAATTAATCCAATCAAAGGTTTAATAGGAGAATTGATAAGTTTTGAGACTTAATTAAGCTTGAAATTATTTTAATTAATCCAATGAAAGTTTTAATTAGAGAATTGAAAAGTTTTGAGACTTAATTAAACTTAGAATTAATTTAATTAATCCAATCAAGGGTTTAATTGGAGAATTGACAAGTTTTAGACTAAATTGAGCTTGAAATTAACTTATCCAGGGACTTAATTGAAGAAATATTAAAGTTTGGGGTCAAAATTGGAAAATTAGAATCCAAAGACTACATTGAAAATGGCGCGCAAATGCAAGGATCCAATTACATTTTAACCAGCAGCTTGATTGCAAAATTACAAAATTTCGAGGACCAAATTAAAAGCAGCCTTTGGAATTGTAAAAACGGAGTTGTTTTGGGAGGCGACTGTTCGCTCATCTTCTTCCTCTGCAACGGCTCCGCCATCAATGGTAGAGGCGTTTCTCCATTAAATGGAGCGCCCCACGCCATTACTATCAACCGTTACAGCGTCGATCGACCTCTGGCCTTATAAAAGTTGGGCAAAGGCAACCTCGCGAAAAAAAGAAGGGCAAAACCGAGGGGTTGAGAGGGAGAGGGAAAAAAGCCACGAACGGCAGGGAACAAGAAGCACAAAGACGATACGAAAACATAGGGAGAGGGAGAGAAGCAAACGAAAAAGAAAAAGGGGGCAGGAGAATAAACAGAGATTATAAAGAGGGGAGAGCAAATTTTGGCCAGCCACTGCACCTTCATCATCGTCTTCTTCCAGACCAGTGCTAGCCGCGACTCTGGTTGCACCACCTTCCCCCCTTCCCCTCGAACAGACAGACGAAAGGGCAATCCAGGACATACAGAAACAGAGAGAAACCGAACCAGGGAAAAGTTTGGTCCATCAACCAACAACACCTTATGCTTTTACCACCATTGTCTCCGTCTTGAACGGAGAAGATCGGACAGAGAACTAGAAAAGGGAGCAAACCAGAGGCCGGCATCATCTTCTTAATGTTAAAGGCTGCTGAGAAAAAGAAAGGAAAACACGGATCAATAAGCACAGAGAAGGCCGTGAAAACGAAGGGAAACAGGAAACAAACACAGGAGGACGAAGAAAAAAAATAGACGTGGTGGAGAACAAGAAAAGCACAAAAGAAAAGAGAAGGAAGAATAGAGAAGGAATAGAAAAGAGGAATAACACCGACCGCCCTCAACTTCGTCTTCATCTTCAGGAGCAGCGTCTTCATCTTCAGAAGCAGCAGACCACAGGTAAGTCTTTTCTCCTCTCCTTTGCATTTTAATTCACTACTACAGTAGCAGTGAATTATAATTCATTGGGCAGACATGTGTTGCCACCTAGCCGGGTCACTGATCTACACCAGTGACCCAACTGAGTAAGCTGGGTCCAGCCCAGCCCATATGGGCTGAGCTGGGCCCAACCCGTAAAATAAAACAAAATTATAAAAAAATAGAAAAATATGTGTATGCATATAATGTAAATTTATTGTTTTATTCACTGACGCCAGAATCAGGAATAAAAAACATTGATTTAATTTTTTTATTTAACTACATAAGAAATAAAAAATATGTGCATGTGTAAAAATAAATTTATTTTATTTGTTTATTCACTGACGCTAGAGTCAGGAATAAAAATATTGATCCAAATTTATTTTATAGCTACATAATATTTACCAACGCCAAAGTTGGAATTATTCGTAGTTGAATATTCACTGGCGCTAGAGTCAGGAATATTGCAAGTAAATTATCATAGCATAAACCAATAAATATTTAGCAATTTAAGACAAAATCGGCAATACAGTCTGCCTCAGGCAGAACGTTTAAGGGGTGATAATATCTTTCCTTTTACGTAACCAATCCCGTACCATAGAATCTCTGTTGACCAGTTAGGGTTTCTAGTGACCATAATACTAGGTGGCGACTCCTTAAACAATATATTTTTTCATAAAAGAACAATACGCCAGATATCTGTTCTTTTTCCATACACCAAGGTTATTTTTCGGGCCGCTATGTCGGGTGCGACAGTTGTTTTGGCCGGAAAATGGATGATTTGCGGTGGAAAGAGAGAGAGGGATAGCTAATGATATAGGCTAGAGAGAGTTAGGTGATCTCGTGTTGTTGTGGGTGTGTTTCGCGATGGGAAGAGAGAGAGAACAGAAGGTTGTTGACGGTGGTAAGAGGGGAGGGGTGGGTGGTTGTGTGGAGAGAGAGTGAGCAAGAAAGATAAAGAGAAAAGGAAAGAAAAGGTCTATGAGTATAAATTTTGAATGAAGTTGTAGATGACAAATGCAAAATAATAGTGACGGATGATATTCGTGATTCGTGTGTCGTAGTTACGCCAACTACGAACAGTTTTGTCCGTGACTCGCTTGTCGTAATTACCAACTACAACTTGTGAAACTGTACTTTATTCCTAAATATTTTTTATAAAAAAACTCTGCTCCATAACCATTTCATCAAAAGTGTCTCCATCGCCAATAGCAAATCACACTTCTTCTCGTACGACTATTCAAGTTACAAACAAAACAAAATTATTAACTCTTCAAAATAAGGAAAGAACATTCAAATCTGGACTCTGGAGCGATGGCGCCGGCAGCATGCCTACCTCTCTCTGTCTCTCCCACCTTAAATTTTTCCCTGGGGGCTAGGAGCAGCCCATGTTTTTCTTGTTTTTAATTAATTATGGGTCAACCCAGAATCATAAAAGATCATCGAGCTTGTTCCGAATTTGCACGCGTCCTAAATATATGCATCTTCCTTTCGTCACCACTTGCACAAGCATTACAAAAACAAAAGAAAACCCCTCTTGATTTTCGAGGAGGAATCAGAAAACTACCGCTGGCTAAATGAGTGAGAAACAGAGAAAGGGGCCACTGTTTGTTTGCTTGTTTAGTACGCTTTCTGACGTTGGATTTTTCCACAGACAAAGTGGCAAATAAACGTACGTGGTGCGTTTGTAGATATGGTAATAATTGTTTTTTAAATAATTTTTTATATTAAAATATATATTAATAATATTTTTTTAATTTTTAAAAATTATTTTTAACATTAACATATTAAAATGATTCAAAATATATAAATTATATTAAATTTTAATAAAAAAAATTAAATATTTTAATAATACAATTTACATCGTGTTTTCAAACACGTTCTCTAACCCACGTGTCATTCTTCTCCCTGCATATTCTCTAGAATGCTATCCTCTATTAATTAATTATCAACATTATTTTTTACAAAATCAAAGTTATGATTGATTATTATTTTGGAAAAGAAAAAAATATATATAAAATAAATTTATTTTCAAATAATTTTATAATAAATCCTTATATATTCAAAATAAAATATAATTTTTTGTTATACTTATAGCATCTTTATTTATTTCTAACAAATCAAGTACTACCGTAATTAGTTTTTGTTTAGAATTATAGTTTAAATAAAGGTTGGTTTAATTTTTTTTTAATTTTTTAAGATTATTTTGATTTAATTATTTAAAAATAAATGTTTACAAATAAAAAATAATTTTTTTAAAATTTATTTATATAAAAATACACTTAAAAATAAAAAAAGAGTCAGACCGTTCTACCACGCAATCCAAGCTTAACGGTCTCTCATTGAATGGTTTGATCTTTTCAAGATGGGGGGCAGGCGCGAACACGTGCAATGCTGGCTTTAGAGCCATCAAGTATGGTTTTTTCTCCCGTGACCATTATTTTAATCAAATTTATTTATTTATTTTTTAAAAAAAGTTAATTACATAGATATATTTTTTTAGATGAATATAGGTGTTCAGACTAGTTTATACACACCTTAATTAATTTTATAGATCCTAAAATTAATAACTATATAAATTTTTAGTGACTCTAAAATTTACGGGACTTGAAATAATAATTTCTAGAAAAATCTATTTAATTAAGTTACACATTTAGAGAGAGAAAGAGAGCAAGTAACCATTACTTTTCCACATAAAGGTTACGTTTGTAAAGATATTAAATTTTACTCATGTAAAGTTTGAATAATGTTTAATGACTTAAAAAGGAAGGATAAAATTTACTCTTTAAATGTTATAAAAAAAAAGTGGGGTTAAGTTTTACCTTGAAATTTAACCTCTTGTTATTTTATTTACTTTCATTATTTTTTTTGCTTTTATCGTGAAATACACATTAAAATATAATTTTTTTCATTGTTTTTTCTCCCATCATTTAACTATTTCTTTATTTCCATTAATAATTCTTCTTCCAATTTATTAACATGTGAACTTCTTAAAAACTAATTTTTACATCTTGATAAGTATTTTAATAACAATTCATTCTATTTTTCAACTTTATACCAAACCCCATCAAAGTATTAAGATTTTAATGACTAATGTATGAGATTAAGATAGTAGATTAACATGACCTAGTCATTTTAAAGGAGAGATCCTAAATGAGAGAAGATGCACTGAAAGCTTTAGTTATACTTTTGATTTTTTTCCAAGTATTTTTATAGTAGTTTGTCAATAATAAACATAGTTTTATTTTTAAATGAATTTAAGGGCAGAACCCTACATTACATTAATTAGATTGCTATATATATATATATATATATATAAAATAATAAATCTTCTTGAGAAAGAGATCACATTTTTTTTTTTATCAATATAGGTGTTCAGGTTGGTCAGATTGTGCATATCTCGACTAATCTCGCAGCCCCTGAACTTAACAATCATGTAAGTCTCTAGTGGTTTTGAGATTTGTAAAACTTGAATTAATAATTTTTAAAAAATAAATTTAAAATCTTACCAATTAAACTTCACCCTTTAAAATTATTAATGTAGTATCTTTTTAATTATACAATAAGTGTACTTTTCATTGAACTAATACGTGAATTTACCAATTTATATAAAATAAAAAAAGAAAAGAAGAGAGCATCTCACCGATTATACCAGAATTGATGCTGACAGGACTGTTGTTGTTTTTGACGTTTTGGGATTTGACAAATTACAGATCAAGCCGTGGTAAAGACTGAAGCCGAGAACCCGGTTGTTTTCGTTCGTATTTGAATCTTTCTTTATATTTGATTAATTTATATCTTCTTTTCCGTTGCTTTTGGATAAAGCCCTTATGCTTTTTGACTCCTCAACATTAATGTCAGACTCGGTCAAAAAAATTCCACTCACCATCCTCCTTTTCTTGTAACTGCCAGCGCCACCTGTTTTTTTTTACCTTTAGCCTCACATCTCTCTCCTTTTTAACTGCCAAACAAGAAGGTTTTTTTTTAAAAAAAGCAGCAGCAGAAGGACCGCTGTACAGTACCTAGCAGAACATCCCTCGTGATTCTCTCAACAAAAACTTCTCACATGAAAATAGTCCACACCTCCGCCGCCAACGGTGATGACACCATCTACAAGACAATCGAAGTGGCTGTTATTGACCGACGCGATCTCACTCCACCTCCGGTGTTTCCTTTCCCTGTTGTCGGAGACGAACTTAATCTTATTCCACCTCTAAACTTTGCTATGGTAGATAATGGCATCTTTAGGTCTGGTTTTCCTGACTCTGCTAATTTCTCTTTTCTCCAAACACTCGGCCTCCGCTCTATCATGTAAGCATTTCCTTCTTACTTTTCAGTTAGGTTTTTTTGCGTGCGTATAATATGGATGACTGGAGCTAGGTTTTTTTTTTTTTTTTTGGCAGATGTCTATGTCCCGAGCCATATACAGAGGCGACCACGGAGTTTCTAAAGGATGGTGGAATCAGGCTCTATCAGTTTGGGATCGAGAGTTATAAGGTAGTTTAAGCTAAATCAATCGTTGTTTTGAATCTATTTTTTTTTTCTTTTCCAAGTAGTGGGTTTAGAGTTCACGTAATGAACTCATTTCATTATATCTTTTTTTGTTAATGAGATTTAATTAGAATTAAATTTCAAAAAATTATTTCATGTGACCATGTGGGAGCATAGGGTTTCTTATAGGTGATGGGCATTTGTTCTTGTCGTAGTTACATTTACTTTTATTCATTCGAGTTTACATGGGCTACAGGAAAGGTTGTGTTTTCTTTAATTATCTAGCCGTTTCATGCATGTGGCAGTCCTCTCCTTTCTATGTGCACATACTTCCATTTTCAGAAGGATCAGCAGTTATGCATTCGAAAAAAAAGAAAATCGAATTAAGAAAAGATGAAAATGACTATTATTGTAATACAGAACCCTTTCAGATGGCAGACATGTGAATTTGTTCCTTTTTTTTTTTTAATTTTCCCAAATGATCAATTGTCATTCATTTGAATTTGTGATGGCTGTATATTAATTATCTAATTTTGAAAATATCCAAAGCACTTGTTAAGTTCGGTGATCAGAAGAAGTTTCTTGTTATTTGCTATGAAGATTGTGGATTATTCCTGCAATAAGGTTCAACGTATACGCACATGGGCTTATAGGAAGGTCCAATTGGTGATTACTTGATTGTTAGCACATCCATATTAAAAAACTATATGCTCCCCGAACTGATTTTGTTTAGAATTTAACATTTCATGGCTCGAATGGGCCTGAGCTCTCCTGGAACTCCTGGGAGTTTGAATTATTTATTTATTTAGAATGACATCGTTTGGCTATGGAGCTCAAAATCTTTCATACCGGTCACTTATTTCTTCAACTTTAATTAGTTTTCCAGGAGATGTAGCGTCCTTGATGTCAAAAGAGAAATGTTTCTTTAATAAAAAGTTTCAGTGCATTTATTCTGCACTATGTTTGTTCATTCTTAATGTACATGCATGTATGCAGAAAGGAGCTTAAGTTTCTAAAATTGGGAAAATGTGTGTTCCCTAATAGCTGTTGCAGGTTATTAGTTAGCAGTAGTGCATGACTACATGCAAAATTTAGTTTGAATACCTCATCTCACGTTTGTTTATGCATGGATTTTGTTTTTGTCCATCTGCTTAAGTGCAATGTTAAAGTTGTCATCTCTTGTATTTACAGTTTTATGAGATTACTTTTACTTAATTAGGATAAAAAAAATTTATTATCAAAAGGCGCACTATACACTCCACAGTCCATCTATCACTACATATGCTAATGATATTAAAAATTAACGATGACCGAAATAGATTTCTAAAATGCATCATGATCCAAATTTAGTGTACTAACTATCAACTATTAATCACATGCACATATGTGCGCATCACGTTCCCAAATTAACCTGTACCATGACCCGAACTCTTAACATACATGTCATTGAAAGACTTTACCTGCCAAGCAATCTTTGCTTCCTTAAGGGTACGTAATGCTTAACACACAAAATAGTCATATTATGGAAGTGGTGAGCATTCTTGCATGACATTAATCCTTATGACCTGGTGCATGAACAAATGGATAAAGGCGTAGCATTTGGTATGTGTGAGACAAAAAATTGTAGGTGGAAACAAGCACACTTTGTAATTTTGATTTGATCTACACAACATGGAATCATGTTAGAACACTTCCCTTGTGTCTGTGTTGTGTACAAACTGTCATAGAGATTGTTAATTAGTACAAAAAAGCAGTAGATGGAAGAGACAGGTGGAGATGTGCTAAGTAAAGTTACTAGTTATCAGGTCAAACATATGGCCTGGATTGGTGAAGAGTTTATTAGCATCAGAATAGAAGCGGTTGTAAGCAGGTCATTATAGAAATAAAACCCCACAGGTGGCTCAATAACATATGGACAAAAACTAGGAGGTCAGAATGATGCCAAGTTTAAGGAAATATTTGTGTATTTGCATGTTTGTCTTCAAAAATTAATACTGGAGGTAACTTCTTTCATGCTTTATGTTTCTCTTTCTTGATTACATTGGGGGTCTAGGAAAAACTTTTCTATGTTGCCTAGTAATGTTTCAACTATGCATCCAGGAGCCATTCGTAAACATCCCGCAGGATACAATTCGTGAAGCACTTCAAGTGGTCCTTGGTAATGCAAGCACATCCAAACTTTCTTATTTTATACCTGACTTGATTAATTGCTATAAGTTGAGGGATATAAACATTTATCATTTCATATTTGTTTTCAATGCAGATGTGAAGAATCATCCAATTCTGATTCATTGTAAACGGGGAAAGGTATGTCCTCTCCTGGTTTCCTAGAGTTTGATACCTGATTTTTGGGCGACCTCGTTCTGAGTTGTATGCTTTGCTTGTCTTATATCCAGCACCGAACTGGTTGTCTTGTTGGTTGCCTTAGAAAATTGCAAAAGTGGTGTCTCTCATCCATATTTGATGAGTATCAGCGGTTTGCTGTTGCAAAGGCTAGAGTTTCAGATCAAAGATTTATGGAGTTGTTTGATGTCTCTACCTTAAAGCATTTGCCAATGTCATTTTCATGCTTGAAGAGGTAAACCACTAGCTGGACTAAATCATATCTTTTCTTTGTTAGTAGAAGGGAATTCTAGGTCCTGCTTTGGAATAAATAGGAAACGTGATGAGTTTTTGGATCCATTTGCTGCGGCAAAGGAATATTTCTTTATCCTGCTCGAGGGTAGTAGGCATGTCCGACACATCCAACAACTTAAGGCCAGGCCGATTGTACCCTGAATTTTGAGCAGCTTAGTCAAAAAAGGGAAATTTAAAACTTCAATGTAGAAGAGATAAGTTGGTCTCTGTTTTGATGTATTTTAACAAATAGAAGAATCCAGCAAATAGACGCCATGAATGTGTAGCGGTGTTGAATGATAGATCTTATTGTCTCAGGCGTAATATATGCATGCTTATGAGATGGATTTCAGACCGTCGCACAAAATTCCAATACAAGAACAATTGAAATATAGCATGTCTAGTAATTGTTGGAAGTTGTGACAGCGTTAAATCATGTCCATTTAAAGGCATGTTTATATGAAGATATTGGTGTCGAAAGTACCTAATTGCAAATCCTTTTGAGATCCTTTTGAAAAAAAAAAAAAAAGGAAGTGCATCATTGGTTTACATACAAAATGATGAAAGTTTGAAGAAAACCTCAAAAGATCAACTTTGGATGGGTTGAAATGGTGTAAATGGGTGGTTGTATTTGGTGATATCTAAGGAATCATGAGCAGAACAAGTTCAATATTAAGTGTAGAGGACTTTCTAATACTCAAGCGAGCAAAGATTATATGATAAAGTATTGGAGGTTATGTTATGTGTTTGTTGAAAATGATGAAGAACATAAGAATGTTAGAAAGTATCAAGAAACTTGATGTAGAACCAATGGCAGCTGGAATAACATATGGCAGAAAGGAGAACTAAACGGCAACAAAACCAGCAACTAACAGCAAATTGCAGAGACAACCCCGAAGAGGCAAATCAAGAGCTGCAACTGGCTTTCTCCAATCTAGTTTAGGACTTTATTTATGCTTTAATATTAGAATTTATCTACCTTCAAGACTCTAGTATTCTTTTCCTATTTTAGTTCTTTTTTTTCGAAACAACCTAGTCCTCGTTGAACTAAGATGTGCAGCCTATATAAAGGTTGTTTATTTTCATTGTAAGACACTTTGAAATTTGCATAATAAGCTTTCTCTTAAAGAATCCTATTCTCTGGCTCGTGGACTCGAGCGATCCTTGTGTTCGTGGATTCGAACAACTATTGTTTGTCAAAGCAGACGGTGTCCTACTTCTTCAAAGCCTTCTGCTACGCCAGTTGGTATCAGAGCAGGCTTAATCCTGATCAGATGGCAAATGCACGGAATGAAAACGAAATCTTTAGCGGTAGTAAACGTGAGGATAATCTGGTTTCAGGAACAGAATTCAGAAATTTTCAGCATGAAACGCAACAAACACTACGAGAAATCCAAGTAGCCCTTGCTAGGCTAACAACAGCAAATCAACAGAGGGACAATGACCCTCCGGGTCGTCACCCTTACCAAGAAAGAGCTGACGTTCTGTTTGAACGCCATCCAAGAATACAACGAAGGCAACGAGGACGAAGAAGATGCTGAAACCATGCTTCGGGGTAATCGAAGAGGGGGGCGAAGAGAGCCAGACCGGCAGACGTTTCGCATGAAGATGGACCTACCCAGCTTTAATGGCCAGCTTCAGATTGAAGGATTCCTTGATTGGCTGGTATTAGTCGAAAGATTTTTCAATGATATAGACATCCCTGAAGACAAAAGAGTCAAGTTAGTTGCATACAGACTCTTAGGAGGGGCTTCTGCATGGTGGGAACAACTACAAATTTCACGACTACGACAAGGAAAAGGGATGGTCCAGACATGGACTAAAATGAAACGGCTGCTACGATCCCGATATCTACCCCCAGATTATGAACAAATTTTGTTTAAACAATATCAAGATTGCAGGCAAGGAAATAGAACTATCGAGACTTACTTAGAAGAATTCCACCGGCTATCATCACAAAATAATCTACTGGAGACAGAGGCACAGCAAGTAGCCAGATTTGTTAGGGGGCTGCGTTGGGCTATACAGGACCGGGTGGCAATGCAAGCAGTCTATACCTTAACCGAAGCAGTGACACTAGCTATTAAGGTGGAAATCCAATTAGACAGGTCAAAAGTGGCAGTCGAGGCAAGAGGTTTTATGGATCATAATCGGGCGGCAGTAAATAAAGGGAAAGCTCCAATGACCCAACCATCTTTTGCCAACGCTGTAGGCAACGGTGGAACACCAACAAAACCAGTCAATACTGCTCCACCAGAGGTAGCACCCCGTAATCCTTATGCTCGCCCGGGGCCTGATAAATGCTATAGATGTGGACAACCGGGGCACCGATCCAACCAGTGTCCAAGAAGGGGCGTTGTAAATTTAGTAGAAACAGAAGAAGACGACAGACGCGTGGTAGAGAAAGACGAAAATGAAGCAGTCTATGCGTATGAAGAAGAAGAAATAACAGGTAGCGATGAAGGGGAACTCTTATCACATTCTCTTGTGGTACAACGACTGTTGTTAACGCCAAAACAAGAAGAGCCATCCCAGAGACATAAAATATTCCAAACCAGATGCACCGTAAACAAAAGGGTTTGTGATATTATTATTGATAATGGCAGCAGCGAGAATATTGTCTCAAAAGTCATGGTTACCAAGCTGGGGTTACAAACTAAAAAGCACCCTGCTCCGTATAAAATTGGCTGGATTAAACGAGGCAATGAAGTGAAGATAACTGAAACCTGTCACATTAAATTCTCGATTGGGAAAAACTACGTAGATGAGGTTACGTGTGACGTGGTGGAAATGGATGCCTGCCATATAATTTTGGGACGCCCTTGGCAATATGATGTAGATGCTACTCACAAGGGTCGTGATAACGTGTATGTCTTTATGAAAGGCAACCTGAAAGTCGTGCTAGGACCTATGAAAGAGGAGCTCACCAGCAGCAAACTGAAATCAAAGAACACGTCAGTATTACTAGTGGATGGGGGAAAATTCATAGAAGAAACTAAGGAAACCAATAAAATTTTTGCAATTGTAGTAGGAGGAAGGGTCGGCAGGGAATCCAATGACGTCCCACCAGCATTATTACCTTTACTAGAAAAGTTTCAGGAAATTATTCCAGCAGAGTTGCCTACGGGGCTACCTCCTCTACGAGACATATAACATCAATTGACTTCATGCTAGGGGTCAGTTTGCCTAATCGTCCACATTACCGGATGAATCCCAAAGAAAGCCAAGAGCTTCAGGAACAGGTTGAAGGACTGATAAAAAAAAGGTTTGGTACAAGAGAGCATGAGCCCTTGTGCGGTCCCAGCATTATTAGTCCCGAAGAAGGATGGCAGTTGGCGCATGTGCATTGACAGCCGGGCAATCAATAAAATCACTATTAAATATAGATTCCCTATCCCTCGACTAGAAGACATGCTAGATATGTTGTCGGGGTCCAAAGTCTTTTCAAAAATTCTTACGCAATGGGTACCATCAAATTCGGATCAGGCCAGGAGATGAGTGGAAGACTGCTTTTAAAACAAAAGAGGGACTTGAATGGTTAGTGATGTCGTTTGGGCTAACCAATGCACCCAGCACCTTCATGCGTTTCATGAACCAGGTATTAAAACCTATTGTCGGAAAATTTGTGGTGGTGTACTTTGACGATATATTAATATATAGCCAAACCAAATCCGACCATATGGCACACCTGAGGGAAGTACTTACAATCCTGCAGCAAAATAAGTTGTACATTAATCTAAAGAAGTGCAGCTTTATGACCAGCAGCTTGTTATTTTTGGGATTCATAATAACTGCAGATGGCATCAAGGTGGATGAAGAAAAAATCTGTGCCATCAGAGAGTGGCCTACTCCGCAAACTGTAAGTGAGGTTCGCAGTTTTCATGGCCTAGCAATGTTTTACAGACGATTCGTATGGGATTTTAGTCGGATTGTCGCACCTATTACGGAATGCATGAAGAAGGGAAAGTTCCATTGGGGAAAGGAAGCAGAACAGAGCTTCTCACTGATCAAAAATAAACTATCATCTGCCCTAGTCTTGGCACTACTAGATTTTGATAAACTATTCCAGGTGGAGTGCGATGCTTCTATTGTTGGCATTGGGGTTGTATTATCTCAAGACAGCAGACCAATCGCATTTTACAGTGAAAAACTTAGCGAAGCTCGCTGGAAATGGTCTACCTATGAGCTGGAATTATATGCTGTCTTTCGCGCCTTGAGAGTCTGGGAGCACTATCTGGTGCAGCGAGAATTTGTACTATTCAGCGACCATCAAGCATTAAAATTTCTCAACAGCCAGAACAACGTCAACCGGATGCATGCTCGTTGGATTTCCTTCATACAACGCTTCAGCTTCTCCTTAAAAAACAAGGCAGGTCGCTTGAATCGGGCAGCTGATGCCTTAAGCTGGAGAGCACTACTGCTGGTCACGCTTCAAACTAAAGTAATGGGATTTGACTGCCTCAAAGAATTATATGCAACCGATGAAGATTTTCAGGATATTTGGGCAAAGTGTCAAGCAGGGATCTCTGTAGGTGGATTACATATTTAGGAGGGATATCTCTTTCATGGCAACCAACTATGCATCCCCAGGAGCTCCCTACGAGCCCAGCTAATCCATGAATTACACGGTGGAGGATTGAGCGGACACTTTGGACGAGATAAAACCATTGCTCTCGCTGAAGAAAGGTATTATTGGCCACAATTAAAACGTGATATTGGCAGTCATGTTAAGAGATGCCCCATCTGTCAAGCTGCCAAGGGCCAGTCTCAAAATACTGGTTTGTACATGCCTCTGCCCATCCCAGCAGCACCGTGGGAGGATCTTTCCATGGACTTTGTCTTAGGCCTCCCGCGCACCCAACACGGATTTGATTCCGTATTCGTGGTAGTTGACAGGTATTCTAAAATGGCCCACTTTATTGCTTGCAAAAAGACTGCAGATGCGGTTCACGTCGCCAACTTGTTTTTCAAAGAGATTGTTCGTCTACATGGGGTTCCCAATTCCATCACCTCTGACAGGGACACCAAATTCTTAAGCCATTTTTGGAGAACTTTATGGCGACGATTTGACACATCCCTGAACTTCAGCAGCACCAGCCATCCTCAGTCCGGTGGCCAAACAAAAGTAGTAAACCGCACTCTTGGAAACTTAATTCGCTGTCTTTCTGGTACAAAACCAAAACAATGGGATATTACTCTTGCACAAGCTGAATTTGCCTATAATAGCATGCTCAACCGGTCTACAGGGAAGACACCATTCCAGATTGTTTATTGTTGTCCACCCCACCATGCTTTAGACTTGGTTCCTCTGCCTAAACTACCTGGCTTAAGTATTGCAGCAGATAATATGGCCGAACGGATAACAGCTATTCAAGACCAAGTGCGGCAAAATCTAGAGACATCCAACGCCAAATATAAGGCCGCGGCTGATAAGAAGAGAAGGGTTCATGTCTTTAAAGCAGGCGATCTTGTAATGGTTTACTTACGCAAGGGGCGACTACCTGTTGGTACATACAATAAGCTGAAAGACAAGAAATATGGACCTTTCCAGATTCTACATAAAATCAATGACAATGCCTATATCATCGACCTTCCTGCTGATATGGCCATTTCTCCTACTTTCAATGTCGCAGATTTGTATGCATATCACCCCCCTGATATGGCGTCTTCACACATCACTCACTCGAGGTCGAGTTCTTTTCACGCAGGGGAGACTAATGTAGAACCAGTGGCAGCTGGAATAACAGATGGCAGAAAGGAGAACTAAACGGCAACAAAACCAGCAACTAACAGCATACTACAGAGACAACCCCGAAGAGGCAAATCAAGAGCTACAACTGGCTTTCTCCAATCTAGTTTAGGACTTTATTTATGCTTTAATATTAGAATTTATCTACCTTCAAGACTCTAGTATTCTTTTCCTATTTTAGTTCTTTTTTTTTTCGAAACAACCTAGTCCTCGTTGAACTAGGATGTGCAGCGCTTATAAAGGCTGTTTATTTTCATTGTAAGACACTTTGAAATTTGCATAATAAACTTTCTCTTAGAGAATCCTATTCTCTAGCTCGTGGACTCGAGCGATCTTTGTGTTCGTGGATTCGAACAACTATTGTTTGTCAAAGCAGACGGTGTCCTGCTTCTTCAAAGCCTTCCGCTACGCCAAAACTATATTTTTATTTACCTCATGATTCATGAATCCGTGTGTGTCTATATATATTAACCACACCAACTTGATGAATATAAGAGTATAAAGAAGAAAAGATTGTGATACTTGATTTGATAGTAATTATTTGATAATGTACTATCGAAAAGAAATGATATTGTTATATGGTTTATCCATTAGGGATGAATGTGTATAACACTATTTTGTGAGCCTAATTATGACAAAAAGATGTGAGCATTAAATGGTAAGTACTAACTAAAGAAGGATAGGTGAATACCTTTGGAATTAAGCATCTTCTTTCCTTTTTTGGGCATCTTCGGGGTTTGTGTGCTCGGATGCGAGGCCTTATTGGTATGGTGGAGAACCCAAACCCATTATGGAGTTTAATAATTTATGGGCCAGTTGGGTCGAATGAGTTCATTAAAAGTTGTGTCACCCGAATTAGGCTTCTTAGGAGTCGCATTATCCTGCTTAAATCAAATGATGTATTAGGTCATATAGTGCGCTTGGGCCTAAAAAGGGATACATCTTGTGCGAACCTAATGACTTGGGGTGCACACCCTAACCCATTAGATTTTAAGCTTGGGATACACCTTATGCTTTGTGTCTAGGGCTGAGACTATGCCTTGGGCCTAGGTTTTAGGTGTAAATCTTATACCTATTACTTGTTCCACAAGTCATTATTATGGAACAACATAAAGATTTTGTTCATTGTTCTTTATGTTCAACTTATACATGGTCAAGCCTTTGTGCCCTAGATACGATGCCTTCTTCTTCAATTTACCTTGTTATTTTGTTGCTTATGTGTATTTATGGGTGCATTTGATTAAATGTGAGGGAAATCTAAAATGCTAGCTTGTGGTCACATGGAAAGGAACCAAATGTTGGGTTTTTGATCAGTGGTGTTCATGATCAATGCTTTTTAGAGGCTGAACACACTGGCACATTAATATTTAACGTGGTTCTGCAAATTACCTACATTCACAGGAGCAGTCCATATTATTAGAAATGGAGAAAAGTTACTACACACACATACATAGAGGAGGAGGATCACATCCACTCACTCAACTCTCATCACTTATTGCTGCACTTGCATCTGCTACACAAGGTAGTAAAACTGCTACCCTTGGCAACCTTTCTCTCTTCTCTTGTTCTGCACTCTCTCTGCACTTCTTCTACTCTCTTAGTAGTGTTGCAATGATAATCACTATTTGCTGTCCTTGGTAACTCACTCTCTCCTATATTTCCTCATTTTTTTTCTCTTATTTTGCTGCACATATTGTGCTGCTCTCTTGGTACCTATTTATAAGCAAGAATGGTGGCTGCCAAACTTATGACTTTCTAGTTGCTACATGTTCTTTGTTAATAGACGGTGTCGTCCATTAATAGTTGATGCGCATTAATGACAACAAACCTAACAATCACCCCATTTGTCATTCGTACGGGGCAATTGTCCTCTTGCTTCTTCAGCACATGCTTGCATCTTGCAACTTTTCTAAGCTTACCATTCTGAGAGCATCTTTAGTCAAATTTATAAGTACTTGCCAAACCTTTCAATCACTAGAGTTACCAAAGCACACATTTGCTCACACCAAAGGATCACTGTAATTAGATGGTCTGTCACATCACATTTAAAGAGTGTTAACGCTTATCTCTAGCACACATAATATTCCCTTATCGAACTTATCAACCGTACTCGATCCATAATGATCTATCAAGCCTTACACCAAGGCTTACAGCACCCTCTTAATCAAAAATATCTATCTTCGAGTGCAACAGTCATTAACTGAGTATTACAATGTGATCACGAGCTCATTACTACTTCTTTGTGAGTCTCTCGCTTTTAATCTTAAGAATTCAACTAGCTTTCCACCTTTAACAATGGGGGCAGCCCATTAAAGGTTAATCCACATCTATCTTTATACTATGAGTATTACAATGCCATTACCAAGCTCACCACCTTACAAAAGTCAACTTGTTCCCAGAACATGCGCATGCCCTCTATTCATTCTTAGCAGTCGTGGCTTAAGGTTCCATAAGTCATCCATTTATTGTCAAAAGCTAATGTCTTCTAGCTCATTGATCTTTAACATGAGGACAATATCCATGAAAATCAATTTGGCACTTGTTTTTATACTCATCATAGCCACTTCATCGGCTATCTATACATTTTTCTACTTATATCTAACCATAACATCAGTTATGGGGTGTTCTAAACTTGGGCTCATATCATGGCCATCACACCTTCTCTCTAAGGTGTCTTCGTTCATTGTCATGGGGCGGTTGCATCCTCCTCTATCTAGGATGCCTCAAAGTGACTTCAAAATTCTCTACCATTATGTGCACTATGAGAGAGAATATTGCCATTGATTATATAGATGATAGGTCTCAACACAAATATTATGAAGGTTCTCTTTGGGTGAGAATTGTACCACACCTTTTACTGAAAATATGTATATCCTCTTATTAGAGTTTTGGCTACTTAAATAGCTAAAGTCAAGTGCAGATAAAACTGAAATATAAAGGGAACGATAAAACTAAAATACAAAGGGAACTTTAAAACCACTAATAACTTGGAATTAATTAGGATGTAACTAATGGCCATAAATGGTGTTATAACTGATGTAACCCCTCCTTCCATTACTCCTTGATAGCCACGACCCATGTTTAATGGCTTCTTCTATTATGCATGCATTCATTCACGTCCAGCTTATCCTAAATATTTGGGATTTGGTTTATGGCCCCTCTTAAAATAACGTAGACTCTAAGATTCTTCAGATCATGGCTTAATAATACCTCCCCCACTAAGCAAAACCTTGTCCTCAAGGTTTATGTGTGGAAATTACTCAAGCAACAACTTAGTTGGTTCCCATGTGGCCTCCTCTGCTGGTAATCGTTGCCACTGAATCAAGCTCTCCTCTTCAAATTTGTTTCCCTGTTTGACCCAACGAGTGTCCAAAATCTGTTGCGGTTCCAGTATATTTAGGCCTTTATCAATCACTGGTGGCAATTCTGTCAGAGGCACCACTAGGTCGCCCACGTATTTCTTGAGTAGAGAGACATGGAAGACCGGGTGAATACGACTTCCCTCTAGTAGTTGAAGTTTGTAAGCAACTGCGCCAATTTTTTGAACTACTAAATAGGGGCCGTAAAATTGACTTGGAAGCTTTTGGTGCACATGTTTAAAAATCGATTGTGCCGATATGGGTGTAACTTGAGCAACACCATATCACTTACTGCAAAAGTCACCTCCCTTCTGTTTTTGTCCGCTGTCTGCTTTATACGACTAATGAAATTCTCCAAATTTGTCTTTAGGTGACGTAGTAACTCATCTTTAAACATGAGATTATTGTCCACCTCATGCACTGACACATCACCACCCTGGTAATTGGGAAGGGGAGGAGGCAGTCGACCATATAATGCCTAGAATGGAGTCATTCGAGTAGAGGCATGGAATGTGGTATTATACCAGAGCTCAGCCGAAGGGATATAAGTGCTCCACTTGCGCGGTCATTGATGAACAAAGCAACAAAAATATTATTCGACATAGCGATTTACCACCTCTATTTGGCTATCTGTTTGTAGATGATAAGCAGAGCTGAGTTTTAGTTGTGTACCTGACATGTGAAATAATCATTGCCAAAATTGACTGATAAAGATGGGATCTCGATCGCTAATGATTGATTTAGGAATGCCATGCAACTTGATAACCCTTTCCAGAAATCTTTCAGCTACTCCTTTTATAGTAAATGGATGGGATAAAGTTAAGAAATGGGCGAATTTACTTAACCTGTCAACCACTATTAAGATTGTATCTTTGCCATGGGAGGTTGGCAATCCTTCAACGAAGTCAAAAGTAATATCATCCTAAACTTGGCAAGGAATGGGTAAAGGTTGTAGGAGTCTAGTTGGGGAAAGTGTGTTTGTTTTCATTTTTTTGGCATACTTCACAGCGCCTGACATATTCTTGGACAACTTGTTGCATCGTAGGCTAGTAAAATTGATGAGCTAGTTGTTTGAATGTACATAAGACTTCAGAATGCCTGCCAATCTTGGTATTGTGTGCTTCATACAATAACTTAGTGCGTAGTAATTCACATGTAGGAATTATCACTCTACGTTTAAATAGCCACAATCCTTGGCGTTGTGAATATGGTTCATTGGGTTGAGCCTTGGCTACCCGCTCTACTAACTGAATATACTTATTCCCATTATATGCGTCTTTAATTTCATCCCACAAGGTTACAGTGGTTAAGTGCAAATGATGAAGTGTGGGGTTATTTAGCCTGCAGGAAAGTGCATCTGCAGCTGAGTTTTCATGACCTAGACAATAAATAATTTCATAGTCATAACCCAGTAGTTTAGCTACCCATTTTTGTTGTTCTGGTGTTGTTATTCGTTGATCCAGAAGATACTTTAATGGTCGATTTCAATGAAGAATTTTCTTTCCAGTATATAAGGATGCCATAAACGGTTGGCTTCTATAATTGCAAACATTTCTCTAGCGTATGTTGACCAGGATTTTTTGGTGACTCCCAGTGCACGACTCATGTAGGCGATGGGTTTGCCTTGTTGTGTTAGAACTACACCAATGTCGTCTCCTGAAGCATCTGTTTCAATTGTGAAAGAATCATTGAAATTAGGCATGGCTAAAGTGGAAGTGGTTGTCATGGCTTGCTTGAGAGCTGAGAAAGCTGCTTTTGCCTCATCATGCCATCCAAATTTCCCCTTTTTAATAAATTGGTGAGAGGTCAAATGATGATGCTGTAATTTTGGACAAACTTCCTGTAGTAGCCTATCAATCCTAAAAAACCACGCAATTCAAAAATATTAGTAGGTCAGGGCCATGCAAGCACGACTATAATTTTTTTATCATCAACTTTCACTTTTTGAGGTATAATGAAATGCCCCAGATACTACAATTCTTGTTGGCCAATAACACATTTACTAGCTTTAGCAAAAAACTGATGTTGTCTCAAAAATTGCACAGTTTGTGCAATGTGTTCCACATGTTTATCCCAAGTACTACTATAGATAAGGATATCATCGAAGAAAACTAGAATGAATTTTTGAAGATGAGGTCGAAAGATAGTGTTCATGATAGCCTGAAATGTGAAAGGTGCATTACATAGGCCAAAAGGCATAACGAGGTATTCATAATGGTCATTGTGAGTATGAAAAACAGTCTTAGGAATATCAGAAGGATTGACCCTTACTTGGTGATATCCAACTCGTAAATCCAACTTCGTAAAATATACAGCTCCATGTAATTCGTCAAGCATATCCTCCATTATTGGAATGGGGAATTGGTCCTTGATAGTTGCATTATTTAGTGCGTGATAGTCCGTGCAAAATCTCCAACTACCATCTTTTTTTCATACGAGTAACATTGGTGAGGAAAAGGGACTAGTGTTAGTATGTATATGTCCTGATTTCAACATCTCTTGCACTTGTTTTTCAATTTCTTCTTTCTGAAAGTGAGCATATTTGTAGGGCTGTACATTAACCGGTTCAGTGCCCTTCTTAAATGCAATGCAGTGGGTAACCTCGCGCACAGGTGGTAAGCATGAGGATTCTTGGAACACGTCTTGATGCTCCTCTATTATATGTTGTATGTCTTTATTGCCATAGTTTGTATTCTGAATTTTTTCCTTTATAGTTAAAAGAAAGCATACTGCAAATAACATTTGTTGTTGTCGACAATCTTTTGAGACTTTTTTTAAAGTAGCCTCTTGAATAGATTGCTCGCCCAATCCTTGCAACTTTCGAGCTTGATTATTCCAAATAAAATCCATAGTTAAGTCTTTCCAATTACAAACCACTGATCCCAACAATTCTAACCATTGGATGCCAGCATTAGATTAAGCCCTGATAATGGCAGAGAGAAGAGGGTGAGATAAAATTCAGTGCCTTGTAAATTTATTGGTACCTTATCAAATTGTCATTGGCAATGTAGACGTTGGCCATTAGCAACTCAAACAATGAACAGTTTGGTTAGTTTTATTAGTAGATGTAGCGTGTTTGCTAAGCGATCACTGATGAAGTTATGTGTGGATCTACTATCTATCAACACCATCACCGTGTGAGAGACCAACTTCGTTGTCACTCGCATTGTTCTTGGGGTGGTCCAACATGTTAATGCATGCAGAGTGATTTCAGGTTCCAATTCTAGTTCGCGTACCTCTCTTGTTTCTTCTCCTTGTACAAACCTCCTAGTTTGTGGATAAGTAATATCTTCATAGGACATATTACCAGTATATGTGTAACCTTCTAAGAGTAATAATTGAGGTTGTTGACATTTATGCCCAGCCATAAACCTTTCATTATAATTGAAACAAAGGCATTGCACTCTTCTTCTCTGCATCTTCTCCCATGATAAACGCCTAAATGCAGTAGACAGATTAGCAGGAGTTACACAATTGGGTGGTGGAAGAGCTAAAGGAGTTTTTGGAGGTGGTGGTCTTATAAATCGCCTCGGTCTTGCAAGTTGCTCATCTTTCATTCTTGCTAAATTAATGACATCATTGAGGGATTGTGGTTTAAACATCTGAATCCCTTCAGAAATCTCTGTCTTCAGGCCCCCCATGAATATTCCCACCAATGCTTTCTGTGTCCAACCCTGTACCTTATTTTCGAGCTTCTCAAACTCCTGTTAACAATCCCTCAATGTCCAAACATGTTTGATTTTTTAGAGAGCTTCATCAAAATCTTCACAGCCTAATGGTCCGAAACGAGCCCATAACTCTTTTTGAAATTTTTCCCACAAAATCACTTGCCCTTCTCCCTGCAACGTCCTTCAAAGCCATTGCCACCACTGGTTGGCCTCCCCTTCAAAGTGGTAAGCAGCCATGACTGCCTTTTGGTTTTCAACTGTGCCCAAGTATTAAAAGAATCGTTCCACACGGTTGAGCCATTCGGTTGGGTCATCCCCTGAAAATCGTGGAAAGTCCAGTTTTGCTGTTTTGGAGGAGATAATCTGCCTACCCCTATTGTTGCCTTCTTTATGATAATTATCGCGGTTAGGATTCTCTTGATTTGCGCTCAACATATTGGAAAGTCGATTAAGAGTTTCCTATAAATGTTGGAGTTTATCATTCATTCCTAACTCCATTCTCTAAAGACCATCTTGAACTATTCCAAGTCTATATTCCAGGTGCTCAATATGCTCCTTGTGGGTTCTCATAACCTATTCTTATACCAATGATAGGTCTCAGCACAAATATTATGAAGGTTCTCTTCGGGTGAGAACTGTACCATATTTTTTTATTGAAAATATGTATATCCTCTTATTAAAGCTTTGGTTGCTTAAATAGCCAAAGTCAAGTACAAATAAAACTGAAATACAAAGGGAACAATAAAACTAAAATACAAAAAGAACTTTAAAACCACTAATAACTTGGAATTAATTAGGATGTAACTAATGGCCATAAATGGTGTTGTAACTGGTGTAACCCCTCCTTCCATTACTCCTTGATAGCCACGATCCATGTTTAATGGCTTTTTCTGGTATGAATGCATTCAATCACATCCAGCTCATCCTAAATATTTAGGATTTGGTTTATGGCCCCTCTTAGAATGACATAGACTTTGAGATTCTTCATATCGTGGCTTAACAATAGAAAGAAAGAGTTTTGGTACACTCTTTACAATCTTTCATCTCAATTTCCATGTTTGGAGCTTTTACGCCTTTCTTCATCGCGATTGCACCCATTCACTTGGGATACTTGATAGCTCCACTTACATCAACTCTCTCAATGGTATCTTCGCCTTTATCATAGGCGGTCGCCTTTTACACACATTCGCATCCCCTTAATTGGGTGCCTATGCAATAGCTCATCTTTTCATCCTTGCATGCATTAGAAAGGTCTTCGTTGTTGTCTTTATTAAGAGCACAAGAGACCTTTTTGTTGTACAACCTTAACACAATCTCGGCTCTGAGCTTCATCTAGGAACACTTCTTCTCCTTGCACTTGATGTCTTATTATAGTACCCCCGTTGGATCCTATGGGTACTCCTGCACAGTCTTTGTGTGCCCTCGTGCAATTTATATTCACCAGGTTTTTCCTTATTCCTTGTTTATGTTTGACAGTAGCTCATCATGTCACAACACCTATCTAAGTCAAAATAGGGTGTCAATTTTTATCCTCTTGTTGTATTTCTCTTCCATCATCAAGGTCTTCATCAATTTTACCCTCTAAAAATCACAGTCACCGAATCTAGCTTTGGAGAAATCACTACTCCATCAGATCCTTGAACATACTAAACCTAATTGTTCCTTTGTGCCGTCATCTTGCTAATATTCAACTGTTACTGTTACATATATGAAAATAGTACCGTATGGATAATCCTTCAACTAAGCAAGTTCTCATGAAAAATTGGAGAGGTCACACCGGTCCCACTCAAAACCCAATCTCTTAGACAAAACTTCTTATGCCATATCTATCCATCGTACTGTGTTTCCATACATACAACTATTTGCTAGCTCTGTTGCGGCATTCCTTTGCAAGTAATTTGAAATCTTGGTTATCTACTTGATTTCTCAACATCTGACGAGACTATTAGTGTCTCAAATTTGTCAAGATTGGTCTTTTTCAATATTTACTCTACACCCTTGATCTTCCATATTCCATATGATCGGGTGTCTAGAGCATCCTAATTTTGCCTTCCCTCAAGGCAATTAAAATTCCTCACTTGCAAATTCAACACACGTAATTGGGCAAACATGTGCAACTTCTTTTTCATCATCATCTCCAGCGACCACCACGATGACCTTTACATGCCTTTTCATCAAGCAATCTCTCTTATTAATTCAAAACCATCATTTTTTTATCTAAATTTCAATAACCAAACCATACCATTGTATCCAAAATGATCAAATTAGCTAGAAACAAGTCTAAAATCATCCAAATTGCATTTCAGATGACTAAGATTTGTTCAAATTAGCCTGATGAACAGCCCATATTCAATCTCAAATTCGTTTGCACGTAGGATCAGCTACACTGGATCATAACCTTCAGCTTGCAACTCAGCTCAGCTCCACTTGGCTTGGCTCAATTCGCAGCTTGAAGACGCGACTGGTGGGACCTACAATGATGACATGTCAGTCGACTAGTCAATGACATGGCATGCCAACTACGCATATTGACGCCATACTTATATCAAGATGATGTCATCCTCATCTGGGTCAGTCATATGGGTCGGGTTGTCTGGTATTCAAATCGGGTCAGCCCATCTAAGCGAAGAAGACACGTCGGTGCTCATGGGCAACCTCCTCTTCGACACGTACGACCATGTCCCAAGTCTTAATTTTATATTGTTTTCACCAGCGTGCTCCTCTCAATCTCCTTTACACAGTGGTTTGTTCAAAACACCGTTTTGACCATTTTCATATTTTAGCAAAGATCAAACACCACTATAAACCAAAGCTCTGATACCAGTTGTTGGGTTTTTGACCGGTGTTGTTCATGATCAATGCTCTTTAAAGGCTAAGCACGCTGGCATAATATTTAACGTGGTTCGACAAATCGCCTACATCCACAAGAGTAGTCCATATCATTAGAGATAAAGAAAGGTTACAACACACATATATATGGAGGAGGGGGATCACATCCACTAACTCAACTTCCATCACTCATTGTTGCACTTGTAGTTGCTGCACAAGGCAGCATAGCTGATGTCCTTTGCAACCCTACTCTTTTTCTCTCTTCTCTTTTTTGCACTCTCTCTATAGTTCTTCTCTCTGAGCAATGTTATAATGGCAGTCATTGCTTGCTACCCTTGACAGCTCACTCTCTTCTATATTTCCTTATATTTTTTGCTCTTACTTTGCTGCATATATTGTGCTGCTCTCTTGGTGCCTATTTATAGGCAAGAATGGTACCACTAACTTCAGTTTATCTTCAATAATGGTGGCTGTCAAGCTTATGATTTTCTAGTTGTTGTATGTTCTTTGTCAATAGACGGTGTCGTCCATTAATGGTTGCTACATATTAATGGCAACAAACCTAACACCAAAAGGCCCTTTAAAAATCATGTTAGTTATGATGTTACCATGTGTCTATGTATTGAGGCACGTGGCTAAAGATTGTTGGTTAACATCAATTGCACCCTCAAACCTTATATAAGGCCACAAACACACCATTATCTTTCATATTTATTTATAAACATTTGGCTTCTCTCTTTTTATATTGAAAATTTTTTACCAACATCAACTTCTTCGATTCCAAACCATTATGAAATCATCTTAAAAGAGTTATATATTGTCCTGACATTTTTCGTAAGAGTTTCAATTACAAACCATTATGAAATCATGTTAGTTATGATGCTACCATGTGTCAATGTATTGAGGCACATGGCTAAAGATTGTTGGTCAACATCAACTATACCCTCAAACCTTATATAAGGCCACAAAAACACCATTATCTTTCATTTTTATTTATAAACATTTGGTTTCTCTCTCTTTATATTGAATTTTTTTTACCAACATCAACTTCTTCGATTCTAAATGATTTTAAAACCATCTTGAAGGAGTTCTACATTGTCATAACATTTTTCATAAGAGTTTCAATTCATTGTCGTGGTGGTTCACTTATATTTAACTAGAATCTAGTAAATGTGACTTTAGCAAGGTCAATATTTTTCATTATTTACAAAAAAAAAATTAAGCATGATTGATCTGATGACTAATGGATCTAGGGCTTTCTCAAGTAGAGAAGTTTGAAAAGACCCTAAAACTAGAGTTTAGGCTAAAAAGCCCAAATAAAGGGTTATAAAACCCCTTATAGTGACTAGGAGACTCTTAAAGGTAGCTAGGTAGCCTTAAGATTAGTTGGAGGATAACTCCCTCAACATTAAAACTCATTCATTCTTAATAAGATAAATTTATGTTATAAACATTAAAATAGAGTAAAACATACAACTAATTAAGACATAAAGAACTAAAATAAGATTTACTTAACTTATCTCGATTTGTTTTTTTACTATGTTCAAAACTTATGTAGTTGATCTATAAACCCACCTACAAAAGAGATATATAGCTTAGATGCCATAAAAGCTAGAAATGATGAGCAGTCAACCTCATAGGGCATATATAAGGGAGATTATGGCTCCTCTATATATGTTTAAGTATAACTACACTTTTCCTCTATTAGGGTTTACATAGAGCTTGTTCTTTCATTACAATCTTTATACTAGCTAGACAAACCCAAATGGATAGATTATCTTGGTTGTCTTTGAAACTACATGAGACAGCATGAAGAAGAATAATATCTATTAGAATTAAAATATTATTATCAGCTATCCAAATATGTAAGTGGAGCTTAATGGGTGACTTGGTTATACAACTTTTCGTCTAATATAAAGAGTTTCATCAAATGAATATTCTAAAGAAAGACCAACCACATAAAGGAATGGAGAGAATAGTGGTTGGTGGTGTCATATAAAGGATTTATCCCTATGTACAAGTCTCAAGACATATAAGGGTGCTCAAGATTTTAGATTATTGGTGAAAAAGTTGTTATGCAACGAAATGCAAGAGTCCACTACTAAGTATAACATTAATTGTTTAGCCCAAGGATGTTCATTTGAGGAGAGTTTAATAGGTATATAATTAAAATTTTTGTGCTTTTCATGTATTCAAATCTATAACTTAACATTTTCTCTTTTTTATAGGTGTTGTTACATCCATGTCAAAGGAAAAATCTTGTAATTGAGTTACTCCCCCTTTATTGCAATTAAAAGTTTCTTTATTATTTAAAAAACTAGTGATCAACATAGGAGATAATTGTTTGTTTTCTTAGGGAAAAAAATTTAAATAAGAAGACCCTATAAAAGAGAAGAAAAGAAAAAAAAAACAGTAACATGGACTTTGAAGGTGTTTTATCAAGAATGACTACTCAAATGATGTGGTCCTTTCTCAATCTCTTAAGTAACAAAATCCCAACCGAGACAATACTTCTCCTTTACGAATTCCTCCAACTCCAATTATCACTCCACCTAAAAGAAGGAGTGTACCCCACCCTCTCAACAACCCAGGGTAGTGGTACCTTTACTATGGGACACTTAATCCTAAGAAGCAAAGGTTGAGGCATATACTCTCTTTTGTGTTTTTGTGTTTATAAGAATCCTAGAAAGTAAAAAAAAATATCTTCTTGCTTAGCTGGTGATTCATAAACATGTGAGTGTAAACTATGTCAACTTGCATAAAGATAAGGGTACAAAGGAGAAAAAAACTGTGACACTTGATTTAATAGCAATCATTTAGGTTTATAGATCCTGATGGTTAGCGGTGCACTATTAAGAGAAAAATACCTTGTTATGTGGCCTATCCACTCGGCATAAACATGTGTGATGTCGTTTTAAAGGCCAAGTTATAATAGAAAGGCATAAGAACATTTAATGTTGAGTATCAATTATATAGAGGGTAGGTGCATTCGCAAGGTTTATGCAATTTTAGTAAGGATTTAAGCATGAATATCCGGTATTTTTTCATAAACTTTAGGGATGAGTTATTGCGTCTGGTGTTTGAGGAAGACTTTAGATCAAAATAGATCATCTTAATAAGCTCATCTATTTGGTTTTTTTTTCCTTGATATGGAGTGTCATTGTGGAGGATAAAAAGGCATAAACATCATCATTCAATTGAACTTATTGGAAAATAGCATCCATGATTTCATATGCAATTTGAAACACACCGAGTGATAAAGTCATAAAGACCTTAAAACATGATTAGGCTTTCCACAGTTACGATCTTGGTTTAAAAAATGACTAGATCATTGATCACAAACTTTCTTGTAAAATAAGTCTCCTGTTAGTACATGAGACTAGTGTTGTCAAAGACGAAAGGTGCTAAAAGATGCCAAACCTGGAAAATATTGAGGCGCTAAGCGCACAGGTACTCGCCCGACCGAACCAAGGCGCTAAACTTGTATGATTTTAAAAATTACATGTGATATAATATTATATTATGATATTAATACTGAATATAACATAATTATCGTACAAAGGGAAAAAGGACTATAAATAAATCATCACAATACCCCACTACTATACTAGAAATTCTAAATAAATAATAACAGAGACGTGATCAAATATATGAGTAGTGTTGCTCTATACAAATCACATCACAACTTGGAATAATGAAAAGTCCACAAAAAGTGGTGTGGTGGCAAGCTTCCAAGTATAGTCAACATGATGTAAGCTGTAACAATTAATATAGAAAAAGTGGCCATATTAACCATGCTCATGCGCGCGCGCACAAACAAATAAAATGCCAAACAAATAAAATGCCATGTGAATAAAGCTCTAGCTATATAATGTAACTGAGTATAAATTTTGGTAGAATAACAGAAGAGAGAGAATGAATACATGGAGGGAGGGAGGGAGAGAGAGAGAGAGAAGAAGAAGAAGAGAAAAATTAAAAAACAAAATGAAGAGATTACGGAAGAAAAAAATGGAAGGAATACCTCTGTTGTTCTTCAATCTTCACTATTGACTCTTTTTTCTCTTTTTCTTTAATGGTGTTTCACATTTGTTGTTTATTTTTTTCTTGTTTTAATTTTCACAGTTTCATGTTCGTTTCTTTTCTTTGACTTTCACGTTGGTCTCTCTCTCTCTCCCCCTAATCTATATTTTTTACAAAATTACCCTTATATTTTTTTTTCTTGTATAAGACTAGAAAAGGAGGCAAACAAGACAAAATATAAGCCCTTTCTTAAAAAAGAGAGTAGAAATTAAAGATACTTTCATAAAGTGGCGCCTTTATCTCCTGCTACCCATGTATAAGTGCTCGTCTAGGGGGCACCTCTTCAAACTCCATCGCCTTAGGCTAAGAAAGGCGTCTTGGCCTCGTCTCGCCTCCGGTGCTTAAATAAGCGTCTGGGTGTCTTGTGACAACACTATATGGAACTCTTTGATGTTTAAGTTAGCAACTATATGGAACTCTTTGATGTTTAAGTTAACAAAAATAGAAGGAATAAAATGCGTGTGTGTGTGAAGAGAGTTTTGTGAAGTAAAGAGAGTAATGTATGGTGTAAGCTTTTGTGAGCCCTATTTAAGCTTGCCTTCTTACATCATCATTTGTGATATTTAAAGATACTAGAAGTCACATAAGCTTACCTGATGGAAAGAAAAAAATAATGAGATAGTTTGAGATCTTGAAAGGTTTAGTCATTGGTAGTTGTGCCACGCTTGCTATTAAGGTATAGGCTAGTACTTAAGAGTAGAAATTAATGGAATGATGGCTAGGAAATCTGGTGCAGATAAGGATTATTGGTGAAAATATTGATCTGAAATAGTTTGAGAGAAGTTGTTAGTGGTGAGAAAGGTGGTTGTTATAATCATTAAAGTGGGGTGCAAGAATCAGGCTAAACACACCAAGGATGATCATTATAGGCAAAACTATATTGCAGTGTGCCAGAGTGAGATAGTTATTGATAAGAGATAGTGATCATTATAGGTTAGAAATAGAAGTGGTTTGGCTTAGGATGATAAGGGTTGGGTTGAGTCAAGGTTGGAGTGGGTTTGGTTGGAGATGAGAAAGTTAGGTTGGGCTTGAGAGAGTTAGGCTAGGTTAAAGAAAAAAAAGGTTGAGTTAGACTGGCCTTCTTTCCTCCTTTCTTCTCTCTTTTTCCCCATCTAGTTTTGGTCGGGCTAGCTTCCAGCCCTCCTCTTTTTCTTTCCATCCTTTTCTTTTTCTTTTTCCCTTCTCTTCTCCTATTACCGAGCATCATTAAGTCTAATAGACAGCACTTCCTGAAGGAATGGCTTCCAACTTTGAATTATTGCAAGACGATAGTTGATAAGAGATCCGACATGATGATGATAGAAGCAGTATCCAATTGCTAAAGAAATGTGCTTGCTGATACCTGTATTTTGTTTCATTCAATATTATTTAGAAAACTATCATCCACATCTATTAAAGTACTTGATACTGTACCTCTTTCCTTAGATCTACAACCAATGGGGGTAGAAGTAGAATACTCGTTCAATAAAAATCCAAATGCTGCACATATCAAAGTTTCTTCTCTTCTGGTAACTGATGTTGGCTATCCAACCACTGTCCTATATCCTGATGAATGAAGCCGTCCCACTAGGCATGATCATAGAAAGGTGGTGGTTGAGATTTTGTGTGCTAGCATTTCATTTTATTTGGTGATTCCTAAAGAAGCATCGGTTTTTATGGTGAGATTCTCATTTATGTGACAGAAAACGTCATGGCAATGTCCTCCGTTTAGATTGCAAATTCCTTCCGTTATGGATTTCATGATTTTAAGTCTCTGCATGGATCATAATCTTTTATTTGGTATTGTGGTAGTTTTTGTGGTTGTAGTTTGAAAAAAATTATTTTATAAAATGTATTTTTGATTGATGTTGATTTGATATTTATATATATTTGATTAAAACTGTAGTTAAAGTTGAAGTTGAATAAAAAGTAGTTTAAAGTGTTTGGTTAAGAATGCTTTTGAAATTAAGGTTATAAAATAACTTAAAAAATATATATATATTAATATTAATGATTTTTAATTTAAATATTGTAGATTTAACTATTGCTATTACATCATGAAATAAATAATACTTTATATAAAATATTTTTTATTGTTCCATTAAACTATCTACAATATGGGATTGCGATCAAATTCTGTAAATGTTACGTGTTCAAGCGCTCTCTGTCTAATTTATATAATGTCATTGAATAATGTTAAACACTAGTTTTTTGAATAAAACAAAATTAAAAAATAAAATTTTTTTTTATTTTACTAGGTCGGACCCAGTTCAATACATTTTGAGCTTTGGACCGGACCCGATCCGGCCGGAACAATGAAGCATGCCTCCACTGTTCACGTGAACAGTGTAGCATGGTTCAGCATTTTCATCCGCACAAGAAGCAGCAAGGAGCCGTTTTCCATCCTCCTATGTTTCAAATGCAAAATCCTGTGAGATCCATGAACAGTAAACTATGTTTTTTTCATTACCAAACATATTGTATCTGTGTTTTAAGCAAAACACAAACGCAACTCCTAAACAAACACTACCGTTTCTTCTTCTTAATTTCTTGCCCGAGAAGCAAAGAACAAATTTTTCAAATCTCAAATTACTCTAAAAGAAGCTTTTGATGGGTAAAAAGTGCTTTGCTGATTTGTTAATGAATTTATTTTGTCTTCGAGAGTGGATCTGAGGGGATTCCAGTTATGATTAAAGCCAAAAGGAGGTTTCGTAGTCTTTATTCTTAGGCATGCTGATTTGGTTTTCCACTAGGTGGATTTCAAGTTCCTATAGCATAAAGAAGCTTTGTGGTGGACTTGCATCGCCATCTTGTTGGGTAGCGTGAATAAATAATTATCTTAAATAATCCTATTTATTATCTCTTCTCATTGTCTTGTTCTATTACAGGGTTAAGAATAATAGCCAGGATGAACTTCAATCATCGGCCACAAAACCATTGTGGATGTGGGATTTTTTGTTTCTTTTTTGGCTTAACTAGACAATTGTTTGTAGTGACAGTTACTTTCTTGGGCAAGAGACAGTGGACTGTCCCATGATCTGGCTACAAACAATTTAGTGCTGCATGTGCTGCTTCTCTGCAAGATGCAGAGCCCAACATCATTTGGAAAACAATTTCTTACCACCTCGTAAAGATTCCCTGCATTTTAATATAGATGGAGCTGTAAGACTTCATTTGACCATGATTTTCCTCCAAGGCAATCTGGGCTGCCATCGGAATACAGAGACGATCGGTCTTCTTTACGGAATTAGTTGCTAAATGGAACATCAAGCATTCATTTCCTGTCAGATGATGATGGCTTGAACTGAATAAGATGTAAACATGATTTGAAGACCGTGTCGAATTCTAATGAATATAAAATTTTAACTTTGTAGAAAACAAGGTTTTTATATTTTCCTGTCAAAATTTCAGTCTAATTTAATTTAACTGTCGGATCAAAGTAATTTATGCTCGTTTTACTAGACTAATCACTTCATTCTTCAAAAACTCTTCAAAACCTATAAAATTTTAATGATTAAGGAAATAATATAATAAAAATAATTATTCCAAGAGACGTGACACAAAGTTTATGCGAAAGCGACTGTCACTCGGTAACATTTCCAGTACTTTGTCTATTCCTCGTTGAATTTTGCTTACATTTTTTTACTTGTGTTTGCGCTTGCTTTCCCTCCACCCTTCATTCATTATATTTGGTGATTCATTTATGGTAATAGAACGTATTGTTCTTGTGTTTCCTCATGGGAAAGAACTTGGAAGGAGATCATGGCGTCACACACATGAATTGAACGATAACTTGAAGGGAAAGAACAACAGAAAAATAACTTATTCCTGTAAAATAAAGTTGTCTACCTACAAAGCAATCAAGGTCATTTTCCAACAGCTTTATGGAACCTTGAAAGCCTTATGGAAGAAACAGCAGCTTCTTGGAAGCCTTTCACTACTAAATCTTTATTCCACTCTTAAAAAAAAATAGAAATAGAAACACTTCCAACCCTCCTTCACTGCGAATAAGATTAAGCAGTTGCAATTGGACCCTATTAGACGTTAGTTTCTACAGCTTTCATGGCTTCAAATCTTGGCTCCTTGGCTTGGAATTTGAGCCCAGCATACAGCTTCATATAGTCATCAAATACAAATTTCGGGTACAGATGTTTCTTCTCCTCTGCTTCTTTCTCCACCAAAGCTGGTGCTGGATAGATAACTGCATCGTTTCCAGGGTTGTAGAAAGAAGCTATCGACATCCTAGTGCCGTCTGTTTGAGCAATCACTCTGTGCTCCACGCTCTTATACTTGCCATTGGTGATCACCTGCGTATTCATAGAAGTTCCAAAGAATTTAGTATGGTTAGAACGTGTGAGCCAGATTTGACCCAATGCTTTGAGTTAAGACACCAGCAATTAGCTAGCTACGTTACAGCAGTTCAGACTATTTTATTGGGCATACCTCAAGCTGGTCACCGAGGTTGACGACAATGGAGTGGCGCATTGGCGGCACATCAATCCACTGGCCATCCTTAAGAAGCTGCAGACCGCTGACCTTGTCATCCTGGAAGAGCAGGATGATGCCACCAGCATCTGTGTGGGCCCTGAGACCCTTGACCAGGTCTGGCTTGGGGCACGGTGGATAATTGCTAACCTTGGTCCCAAAGTTTGGACTACCGCTAGATCCACAGAAAGCCCTTTTGAGGTACCCCTTTTCAAGTCCAAGGTTCTCACATAACAAGTCCAGAAGCTCCTCTGCCAGTTTCTCCAGCTTCAACGCGAATTCTTTCATTACCTTCCTGTATCAACAAAAAAATATTTGGGTAAATACCAAGATGTGATATATACTAATCATACCCTTAAGGCTACTTAATTACTAATCACCTTCTTGGGCACAGTTGATGCCAAGTTTTATTAAGTATTAAATATTAATTACTGTACCTGTACTCATCATCGAGATCGGGGATCTCAGCAATGTTAGACGTGGGGAGATGTCGCAAGTGGAAGGTGCTCTCCCAGTCCATATCTTTGATCTCTGTTTGGACACCGACAAGGGCTTTGCTTACCACCAATTCCTTGAACCTTTGCTCCATGCATTTCTTGTAGTGTTCTTTCGCCATTCTCTCCACAGTGTCCAAGAATTCATGGGCTATGCCATGGTTCAACAGCTGAAAAACGTTCAAAGAAAGGAAAAAAAAACAAGTATAAGAGACGGGGGTGATCAATCTAAACTAAATATAAATGTTGGAAGGCAGAGGGCTAGGCATTTTAGGGAAAGAGTTTTTGACAAACCTCAAAGAAGCCCCAGTTCTCACAGGCATCTCTGATCTTTTCCATGGTGGCAGCTTTCTCCTCACCATTAAGCTTCTCCATGTTAATCACTGGGAACTCCATCTCTCTCTGATCTTTCTGCTTCTCTCTAAAGTCTTAAAGCTCGATGCTTAATTTGATGCTTGTTTCGGATACCAAGGAGTGATGATATGGTATGGTATTTATAGGGGTCTGAAGAAGATTACTGTAAGTGATGGTGGGGCCGAAGGGATTAATAGCAAAGTATTTTAGTCATAATCTTAATTAAAAAAAAATTGAATAATTGGGAAATCATTTTGAGACTTTGTAATAGGACCCAGTTAACTATATATGTTTGGGCAGGCCTAATTGGACCCACTTTGGTGGCTGCACGCTTTCTTTCCTATTTTCACCCAAAAATCGACGCGGCTTCACCACTTTCCATGCTTTACTATTTTCACCCCCTTTGATGATCGATTTAGTTTGGTTTATAATTTAAAAAATAATAATTTTTTATTTGATTTATTTTTTAATTTAAAACCAAACAGAATCAGAAAAGGATATTTATTTCAATCAAGATAATCTTGAAGTCAATAATTGATTTGCCAACACAATTTAATCACGCTAGCTTTTGAGATTTTTCTAATTATATAATGTTTTCTGGGAAAGTAATTTTATATTAGAATTTTATTTAAATTGATATATATATATATATATATATATATATATATATATATATTGCTTTTTAAAAGTATTCCTTTCCCCTCCATTACTCCCAATTTGAGGGAGACATTACAATTAAAAAGAAAGAAATGAAGGTTGAAGAAGTTCTCTTTCTTATGCTAAATGAAGACTACTATCCTTGACATGAAATTCTATTTATTTTTGTATTTAAAAAAAAATTAAAAAAATAAATTTTTTTATATTTACGTATCGTTTGATCCGTTAACGTTAAAAATATTATTTTAATATATTTTCGAGAAAAAAACACTTTAAAAAACAATCACGATCACAGTTTCAAACACCAACTTTCATCAATCTCATAATACATTAGGGATTTTACTTAAGTTGGAAAGCCAAAGTTGTATTAGAACACATTTTAAAGAAAAACCACCTTAATAATTAAGCAGGACTCCAAAATCTAATTGGATTTTGCTTCTTGTTACAAAGAAGGAATGCTGACTACATTTAAGAAATCTTCGTCCAAACTCTCACTGGTCCGTCGTGCTTTGACATGATGTATGCTTTTGGAATAGCAACAGCTGTGTGTGCCGTATTTCAAAGTCAATACAATCTCCTCTTGTCAGCAACTTATTTTGTCATGCAAATTCGCAGGAGACTACATATTCTTGCACATGATCTTAATTTTACGTGGAGTCTCCAGATTTTGCCTAACTCGTTGATTGATTAATTTCCTCGATTGCTAACTTACGAGCGATCGTTGGATGCTTGCAGATCCTAGAAATATATTATAAAATAATATAAATTATATTTTAATAGTCATCTAACAGTTTAAATTATTAAATTAAAATGGTTTTTTGACATGATATTAGAGTTTTAATGACCAAGCGATCATGAATTCGAGTCTTACCATCCCTATTTATTTGATAAGGGTATGTTAAAGAATAATATAAATTATATATTGGGACCTCACATAACAATTTAAACTATTAGATTGAGATGATTCTTTGATAAAATATAAATATTTCGGTTTTTAAAAAAGCAAATCTTACCACAGAAACTTTTAAGAGTTCTGTTTTAAATCATTTTAATGTGTTGATATCAAAAATAATTTTTTAAAAATAAAAAATATATTTTTAAATAAAAAATATTTTAAAAAATTATTATTACCTCAATTCTACCTACCACTAATTAGCATAAAGAAAAGATTCTTTATGGCAAAAATATGGTAGCATCCTCTCTTCTCTTTTGGATCATACGCAGCACCATCTTTGACCACAAGGAAGATCTTGCGTTCTGCCTCGCAACTTCTCTTGTCACTTCTATCGTTGCTGGCATTGCGTTTCCAACAGGTCAGATAATTAGTCAACAATGTGTCAAAGTTGAATTTACTTGATCTGGATTTGTCTGAAGTGGGTCTATAGTACTTTTTTTTAAGTTTAATATAGATGTTTTGTCTGAAGTGGGTCTATAGTACTTTTTTTTAATTTAATATAGGTGTTAGGCAGCTTGGGCGTATTTCGATTAATTCCACGAGTCCTGAAATTAATGATCAGATAAGTCTCAAGTGGCTATTATATAAGTAACTACAAAGCTTGAATCTGAGACCACAGAGAAAATAAATCTCTTAATTCTAAGTTTTTACTGTTAGATCAAATTGATTGAATCCACGGTACTATTATTTTGTAAGGTTGAATTGGAGTGCTCAAAGACTATACTGTCTGCTAAAATATTTTTCACATGGCAAGGCATTCAGATTTGGGGACAAATTAGGATTCTATATCAGGGACCAAGTGAAGAGCTTCGAGGAAAGTATTAATGAAGATTTTGTTTAATTTTGTGTTTTAAAAATATTTTTTAAAAAATTAAATTTTTTAAATTAATTTTTTTAAAATTTTTAGATCGTTTTAATGTATTCATGTGAAAAATAATTTTTTAAAAATAAAAAAATATTATTTTAATATATTTCTTAAAAAAAAAAAACACTAATACATTCTTAAAAAAAAAAAAAAAAACTAATGTGATTACGCTAGTATAGTAGAGTGCTGGATCGTTCCCTCCTTGATAAAGAAATAAAGTGGAGTCTATCTGGGCACTATTCACAATTGGACCCATATTTTGAATATGATCCTTCATAACCACTCGTTTCATGATTTTCTCATTGCATTATTGTGTCATAAATATGTTTCCAATGTCCAAATTTGAAAATGAAATTTCATCCTTCTTTATTCTAAGTAGGTATGAAAAATATTCTTGTTGTCCTTGAAACATCGAATGGATAATCGGACATCATATAAATTAAAAGCACGTATAAAATTATAATCATAGTTATCAAACTCAACTTGAATTAACGGGTTAACTCAAAATTTATTTATTTTAAATTGGATTTGTTTTTCAATCTTCTACGAATTAAATTAGTCAGATTTAGATGACCCGGTTCACCAGATCATTGATTTTTTTTATATAAAAAATAATATAATTTCCTTGAGGTTAACTCAACTGAGGTCATGGCCAATGGGACAGGCTGTTTCTTGTAGCTGTGCTTGAAACAATGCAAGAAGCTGGCTGGATGCTGACATTTCATGCAAGTATCATGTGCAAGTTGTGAATCTCCATTTTCATGCAAGGAAGGGTTCAGGTGTGCTAGTGGGTTTTATAACTGCTACACTGTCCATGCTCCTGTTTCAGAATATATATATATATATATATATATATTCTATTTGAAGTTTGGTGCATGTCTATTTGTAGAATAAATTTTAATATTTTTTTAAAAAATTACTTTAAAAAATAATTGCAAACAGCAAAACACGCTTTTAGAAACAACTCCGTGAATTATTGCTGTTTTTACCAGCAATTGGACCTTAATAGAAAGAGACAACGTTGAAGACCAGCGTGAATCATTCCATCGATTATGATGATCTGTCTTCTCTCGTAAATGATTTTGGGGGAGATATTTTAAGTTAGGCAATGTTTGTTGTTATTATTTTTTAAAATATTTTTATTTAAAAATATATTAAAATAATATATTTTTTTAATTTTATTTTTAACATCAATTTATTAAAAAACAAAAAAAAATAATTTTTTTTTTCAAATATAAACAATAAATTATCATCAGAAACAATCACCACATCAATTAGAGAAGGAAAAGTCAATTAAACCCCTAATTCGTGAAACATCACAACCTCAATCATTAAAATAATTGATTTATTGTTAATTGATTTTTTTGTCCAGGCTAAAACTGGGCCGAGATTATAAAAAATAAGTGTAGTTAAAAACTTAACTGGCCCTGCGGGTTGACTAGTAAAAAATAATTGTAATTCATTGACTATTTTTTTTTTACTAAAATAACATCATTTTAATTTATAAACAAAATTAAGATTGAGGAGTAACCAACATGAACTTGTTGGTTAGCCAACATTAGAAAGTAGAAGGCCAGGCCCAAAAAGTACTTTCCTCAGTGTCCTTTTTAACGAGATTACTCTAGCCCGGAATTTACGGATGAAAATTTAATATAAATAATATTATTTAAAAATATATTAAAATAATATTTTTTTAATTTTTAAAAATTATTTTTAATAATAACATGTTAAAATAATTTAAAAAAATAATAAATAAATAAATTTTCATGAAACGCTATTTAAAACGTAATTCATCTTAAAAACTAAAATTAAAAAAGAAAAGACAAATGATCAGAAACAATCCTTAAACTATTCTTTATATAACAACAAATTGATTGTGTGATCAATTATTGACAGGCAAGCCCAACTAGATCTAAAACATGCAACGCTTATTGAGCTCCTATGAATGCTTCCTCGTTAGTTTCGAATCATGTTAAAAGGTCAATTATCTGAACGAAAAAGAAAATAATTAAAAAAAAAACAAATAAAACTTTCCTCGATCTCCATTGTGAAAGGAAACTAACGACAGAAGAGCTGCATTCGTGTATTAATTATGCTCTTGGCAATCAACTAGATTGGCAAGCATCAAACTTTTCCAAATCATCTCTTCATAATTCAGTGCTTCGCCCGCATGTAATAGTTTCGTTAATCAATTAAAGCTACAATTAAATACTCGATTTGATTTTTTTTTTTACAGTTTAAATATACTAATGATTGCTATATATTTTGTTTTGGGTTTTTTTAATTTTATTTTTTAAAATTATTTTTCACTTCACGACATAGCTAAACACTAGAAAATATTTTACAACGTAATTTTCATAACATTACTAAATATAAAAATAATTCATATTTGATAAAAATTACTTTTAAAAAAAAATTTCTAATAAACAAACAACATCTTGAGATGCATCAAGAGAGCAATATGTCTTTTAGAGTATCCAAAATCTTAGGAAGAGATGCTATTGCTACATCTACATTGAGTCGAAGTTTAGAACTCTTATTTAATTAATTAAGATTAATTAAACATTAATATGGGATTGATTAATGATAAGACTCAAACCTGAAATCAAGCCCTGAAAGAGTCTTCTCTGATCATTAACACTAAAAGATATCAAGGATGTCGAGAATTGAACGGTTGCAGATGGGGCAAGACCCTCGATTGACCCACATTTCTCTTGAACAAACCCTACAAAAGGCGTGTCCACATGGAATAAAAGCCGCGCCTTTCTTTCTCTCCATGCACACGCAGCACACCCAATCATTCTCTGGTCCCTGTTCCTGTTCTTTGTCCCTCCTACTTTTATTAGTCTTGTTCTTCGTCCTCCAATCAACACCGTCCGTTTCTTCAATCAATCTCATCAATGTCTTGACGTTTGAAGCCCGTGAGTTGCGCTCGGCAGCTAATGCCATTGCCAGATTCATCCCTGCACCTGGGGCTGCAGCAAACCCTCCTCCTTGTGCTTGGTTCTGCATAATGGCACTCTCTTCTTCTTCTTCCTCCATATCGATGAAGGGCATGGTTGGAGTTTCACTTCTGGAACTCCAGCTTGTGCTCCCGCAGCAACCACCAAGGCCCTTGAATGACAGCCGTTGCTTTAGATTCTTCCACCCCGTCATTGTGATCCCGTCTAAGCTGTTCATTTTTATTATTTATATATATGCTGTCTTAGACTCTGGTTGCATCCGCACCTTGTGTAATTTAATCCCTGCTAAACACTGACATATTCCTGCAAATGCAAGCTCATTCTCTCATTGCCATTCATTTATAATCAAAGAAAGAAGAAAGAGCGAGGACTAAGAACAGAACAACACTGCGATCATCACATTGGTGTGGCGTTATATATATGCTTCTATTGTTTGACTAAGATTGCATGAGTGATCAAGCTTGTTGTGAAAAGAAGAAAAAGGAGAAAGAAGAAGAGACAGAGAGCAGAATCATGGAGATTCAAAATGGTTAGGTGAAGCTTCACTTACAATCATGGAGGTTGTCGATCTAAGCTGCGTCGTAAAGATTCAAAATGCTCTTAAGACAGCGAGCATTAACAGCAGCAGTGTTGTTGAAACTGAGTGTTACTATCACAGTAGCAAGTAGTTATACTGAGGATGTGCTAGCTAGCTAGTGGAGAAGAACTGAAAGGATAGTGGGCTGGCAAGGCTGAAATAGACAGAGGGATCGCTGTTGCCAGACCGGAGAATGTTAGCCAATATCAAATCTTTGCCACCTTTTTCTGTTTACAATGAAACGCGTGGGACCGGCGTTGCGATCTCTTTTTATATTTTCTTTGTCTAATTCCTTACACCTCCTTGCCCGTTTGCATGCTTGACATTTCCATGGAAGAAATATTTGTCTGTATTTCTAAATTCAACAAACATAAATAATTCCAAGCGTGACGACTTTCTAGTGCATTGTATTCCAATATTAATTAGGCTCATATTCCCCGTTTTTAAGCCGAAATCATATCCTACAATTCTTACCACCATGCTCTCCATTGCAAGCATATAGTAACAACCGACATGTATTTTTGAAAAAAAAAATTATTTTTAAATTGTTTTGATGTTTTAATATAAAAATTATTATTTTAATATATTAATAAATAAAAAATATTTTAAAAAACAATAATTATTATAATACCAGATACACCGGCTATTCTCATTTTGTTTTTTTTTTTAAAAAAAACCCTAAAAACCTACAAATCCTTGCACTCCATCTAAAGTGAAATGATCATTGAAGATGCTTTTTCTATTTATTTTTCTATTTATTTTTCTGTGGGGGGGGGGGGGGGGGCCAGG
>Ga0325405_1000198_pt1 | contig 56777 bp, 35 predicted proteins | sample PopdelMetagenome_21_FD_205663 | JGI IMG/M metagenome (GOLD analysis project Ga0325405, IMG submission 205663) | Populus deltoides microbial communities from Bellville, Georgia, United States - Xylem-Control-R2 | ecosystem: Host-associated > Plants > Phyllosphere > Stem > Wood/Secondary xylem...
CTAGCAAAACTGGATATATTAGGTATTGCTCTGCAGTCAATTCTGTCGTGCCATGCCTAATAATTCATGGTAGAATCCGAAACCAAACTGAATTAATTTTTCTTTTAAGTTTCTAATCAAGATTATAGAATAAAAAAACTCAAAAAAATTGTTTAATTATTTCACATAAGATCAGTCCGATTGGGAATTTTACAGTAAACGTCTGTAATTGTTAAATTTAGAAAACAAAACGTAAAAGAAGATATACCTGTAAATGGCTGGAGACAATGAAGCCACCCTTTTTGCCACCAGACATATCAAACCGAAGCTTCTCTTCCGGTGGCAAAGCAAAAAACTCTTTAGCAAGAGTTGTCATTTCAGACACCAGCTTAGCATCAACCCCATGATCAACAATTTGAAAAACTCCCCATTCCTCACATGCCTCCACGATCTTGTTGCATATTTCAGCTCTCTTTTCACCACCATCATCAATCCCAGCTATTGAAATGACAGGGATTTCATTGCTGAATTGGTCATATGCCACTTTCGGACGTTCATCTTCGTCCCGAACAAAGCTTGCTTGGAGGGTTTTCTCTTCTGCCAGAGCTGTGAGGGTAGAAGGGCCCATCGTTTTCGGTTTGATTTTGGTTCGAAGACTTGAGTGCTTGAAGTGGTTGTGTATTCCTCCTAGCTCTTATAAAAGCAAAAAATCGGGATGCAAATGCCGGTAATTAACTACCCCCTTGTTATAGAGTACCTATGGTTCGCGTGGATATATAATAGGGGATGGTGGCATGTGCCAACTACCTCTCCTTAGCTACTTAGCTCGTGAGGGACTGAGGTTGTTCCTAGTTACCAAACTTTTAATGTTTCGTTTTCTTTGTCCCTCGATCCTGCTTCTAGAAAGAGATTGAAGAGGATATTTGTATATTCTTAATTTTCACAATCTCTCAATATTGAAATTATAATAATGGGGGTGTATGATTTTTTGCTTAATTTAGACTTATTGTCGTCCTATTTAGCTTTTAATTTGTATACCATTTTTGTGCTGCATTTGTTCTTGCTACTAAGTTATATAAGTTATAGAAAGTGCATCGTGTTTTTAAGAAATTTGAATTTTTTTATTTAAAATAAATTTATTTTATGTTTTTCATATTGTTTTAATATGATGATGTTAAAAATAATTTTTAAAAATTAAAAAAATTATTTTAATATATTTTTAAATAAAAAAATATTTTAAACCACTTTTATTACTACAATTTTAAATAGATTTTTTCAGTAGAAAAAACCTACTTGTTATCTTCGATTCTCTCTTGCACTTATTTGAGCAAGTGTTTTAAATGAATTGATACGGTAGCATGCATATCCCTCACAATCGAAGTTTTCTATCTTCAAATTGAGTGTAATTTTCTCTGTTTGGAAATAATTAAAACAAGAATTTAGTGATTGGCAACCCATTCCAAGTAATAATATCTATTCTAATTGTAATTAAATAAAATAAAATAAAAATCCAACGATGCCATAAAAGCCTATCATCGAAGCCAAGGGTGACCTATATGTGGTGCCCAAGGGCATGGCTTATAAACTGGCTTATGAATTACACGCGCCAACCAAAATTCTCCTTCCCTCAACTTTAGTCCTTCCACCGTAGTCCCTAATCTTAATAAAATTTTCTAGTTCAGTCTTCAAAATGGAATTAATGGGAGGAAAGGGAAAAATAAAATAAGAAAAGGGAAAATAATTGTAAGTCACTTGTGCCTAAAGTCGAAAATCCCACATGCATGCATGAATGACTTCAGACCCTCTCAATCTGCCTTCCTCCTAGGCTGGCACATCTCAGATGCCATCCTTCTCACAGAAGCTCATGCACAATTACTACCACCTCAACAGAGGGCCAAAAACCTAACAATTAGCATGATACTAGAAACTCGCACAGAATGATAATAGTTGGAAAGAGGTGCAGTAGCTTGACAATAGTTGAGCTCAAAAGTTTATGATAACTTAGATTTTAATAATTCTTTTCTTAAATTGTTATTTTTTTTTAAACTTTCTGACTATTTTTTTTTCAAAAAACATATACCACTTGATTGTAGGAGAGATACGAGGATAATATTCGACCCATCTGGAACTTCGTCTGAATTTATGATTGGAGGTCAAATCGTCAAATAAACCCGATAAAAATCAAGTTTATGGTATCTTAAACACTATGATCGAGAATTTAGAAAGGGTACATCATGTAATCAATTTTCAGCACTCAATCTCTAGAATTATAGATGATTGTACAACAACAAGTGTCTAAATACTGACAAGTGATTATTCCTAAAGAAAATTAGTTTGATTTCCCTTTTAATTACTTTTGTCAAATGCCGATGAGCCGATACATAATTAATCTTCTGTCCCCATTCCCCAGCCTCCATTACACTCTTTTGTTTAATTCTTTTCCACAAATTGCGATTTGTTATGAGCAATCAAATACATAATTATATACTTAGATTTAATAATAAAACGCATGATCATGTCCTTAATTTCAAAAATATTTTAGAAAAAACAGGCGTGGATTGAATATATTCTCATCAAAACCTAAACCTGCCGTACTTACCCCGTCCGACTTCGAATAAAAAGAGGGAAAAACAGACATGGATTAATAGCTTCATTCATAATTAAAGTCATTATGTGTGGTGCAGGAAGATTTCCAAAAATAAATAAATAAATAAATAATAAAGAATGGTGTCATTTGTTTTGTATTCAAAATCATAAGAATTCCTATATAATAAAATAAAAAGGGAAGTCTTTGCATAGTATTAGTAGAAGGTTAGGAATCCACCCCTCCCTGGTCGTCACGTGCGTTTTCATCACCTAATTGTCCAAAAGTTACCTGCCTACCCAGCGCCTTCCTACCCGCCCCCCACGCCCCGCCCCCCACCCCCCGGTCTCTCTCTGTCTCTACCTTTCCATCAACGCCTATTTTAATTTCTTTTATAGGTGGACCTTTTCACCTTTTCTTTTTTCTGTTCTTTAACTCCATTTTTTCTCGCATGAAGATTTTTAAAATAGATATATATATATATATAATTATTTAAAATTTTAAAAAAAATTATCAGGTAAATTTTCTATTTATGTATTTTTTATTTTTACAAAGACATATCTTTATTTAATGAACATGTTTTTTATTAAGAAATTAAAATAAATTTTATTCATCTCTTTAATCAAAACTCTTTTCTCGTTCATGTATTTCATTTTGGTTTTGATGGAAACATGTTTTTTTTAATTACAAACATTGTTTTTAAATGAAAACACTATTTATAATAAAAAAAAATTAACAAAACACATATTTTATTATCATTGAATATTAATGAGTGTATTTATTTTTTATTTTAAAAAAAATCATATAATGATTCTCAAAGTAATTGTTAATATTACATAACAAAAATATAATCTTATTTTAAAGTCATGAAAAGATTGGATAATTTCTTAAATATTATTTTAACAATTTTATTTATTTAATTTCATTCTAAATTAAAATAAAATAAAATTGAAGGACCATTTAAAAAGAGTTCATACAAGAAGGATGAGCCGGCTTCCTTGACTTTCTGCTTTCTTTGAATGGGCGAACAAAATGGACACCACATTGGCTTAGCAATATGATGTCAACTGGTTTGATTTCTTCCTCTAATTAATCTAAAAATTCATGTACTCTATCATCGGATAAATCTTGTCTTGGTTAATTAGGCTTAATTGCTAGGTCCACACAAAATAAATAAATGAAAGGATTTAACTACAAAAAAACATCACTAACCAATAATGTAATTTTTTACCACTGGTTATCTCAATTTCACCTTTATTAGTAAATAAAAATTGTTGTAAAAATTATGAGTTAATTTACAAAATCATATAATTTTAATATATATTCAACATGTAAATTTGAATTATAAACTCGGAAATCAGTAAAATAAGACTTGATTAGTGCAAAATTATGATTTTGCACCTAAATTTAAGAGTTTATGAGGGCAAAAAAAACATCTAGGGCTTGCATATTGCATAAATTACACATGGTTTTTGATAGGGACAATAAAATAAACAATGTGTCAAATTGAGGTGTCTCGGATGTATCAATTTCTCTACCTCATTTGGTAGGTATTTCTTTGATTGAAAACCCTAATAAATTCAATGTCAAGTACTGTTTGAATACATCAGGTAGTGCAACTCCTAGGGTTTATAGTGTAAATCAAGAGGCTACAAAGACCTTTTGATTTGCGAATGGACACAGAAAAAAGGTCTCCTCTGAGAGCTTCTTGCTTAAATGACGAACCCTTTCATATAAAGTCTTCGTTGTTGGTTCACCAAATTTATTGACATCCATGGCTATGCATTCATTTTTTGTCGAAAACTGGGCAAAATCATGCATGCAGCATGTCATGCATCTTGAATCTCATATCTTCAAACTCACTCATCTCAAGTCTTGAAAGAAAGAACGCGACGCTAGGACTTGAAAATACTCCTCTCCAACGAACTCCATATCTCTACTCGGAGTTTTCTTAAGGTAACTTTGAGACATCAGCATCTTCACCGATTCGAGTTGACTTATCTCGTACGTAGTTTTATTAAAACATGACAATCTAACCTAATTTTAAACAAATGATCTTTTTGCTATTACTTAATTTCATTAAGATCGTAACCTTCAAATAATTTTTATTGATGGAATTGTTTATTGATTGTATTAACTATATATATATATAAAATATTTATGATTTTATGGTTTTATGGTTTGTTTCGACTGTTCAAATTTATATTATATTTTTTATGTCGCGTTAAAAAATATTTTTGACAATCTTTTACATGATAGTTTGAAAAGATTACACGTACATATAACGTGCATTAAAAGTTGCTTTACAAAAAATTATCTTAAAAGCAAGAAATCATGTCTCTGGGGGCTAAAACTTGTTTAAAAAATCAGGTCAAAACCTGCTTTTATCCTGCTGAGGATTTTTTTTTTTTTTGAAAACTCATATAGATGCTTATATTTGGAAGTAAATCACTTAATACTTTATTTTATTTTCAATTTCCCCGTTAATTTAACCCAATTATTCTCACAAATAAAAAAAAAGTTTATTTTTTTCTTGGAAGATCACATACAGTGTGTGTGTGTGTGTAATTCAAATGTATCAAAGGAAGTGGGCATCTTTAGAAAGTTCCATTGTTTCTTTCCGGTTAGAAGGATCAGCCCAATATAGCAAGTCCAAATCTCCAACCCAAACAAAGGAACTGTACGAAAGAAAACCGGAGGCACACTATTCAAAATTAATCCACCATAACGGCTAGTTTCCTTGCAAATGCGTGAATCCGTGTGCTTGTGTTTAGGCTCCAACGGTCAGATTCTCTCACTTTATAAACCCTATCTACTATGTCAAACACACCCATTACTTTGTATTTTTTTGCTTTCAATTCTGCTTTCTTGCTTTGTATTTTTCTCTCATTCTCCTCTCAGATTCCTTTTCTTATTCCCTTCTTGAATTAATTTCAATGGAGACCCCATCTTCAACAAAAAGAGTTACAAGATCACAAACTGTTGCTGCTCTTAACACCAACAACAGTATTCCCCTCTCAAGTAAGTGTTTGAGATTCAAAGATTGAGAAATCAATCTTCTCTGAGAAATCAAAGATTGAGAAATAATGGTTTTGCATTAAACCTTGGTTTTGTTCAATCTTGGATTGATAAAGAATATCTTTATACAGTTTCTAGATTTGTTTGTTGAGATTTCTTGGTTGTTGATGCTATTTCAGGGAAGATTGAAGATTCTTCTGATAAGGGTGTAACGAAATCAAGAAGAACGAATGCAAAACAACAGCTACAAGATAGGTCTGCACTTATTGATATAACAAATGATTCACCAATTGTTGGGATTGCAATGGGAATTTTAGAGACTCCATCATCAGCATTAGCCAAGCAAAAGAACAGTAGAGCCAAGAACAACATCCCCAACACACCTGGGTCGGGAGAGGCATTGCTTAGGGGTCAAGTGAAAACCCTCTTGCAGAAAGTTGAAGAAGAGGCAGAGCTCTCAAAACTTTCTTTGGAGAACCGTCCTTTTCTGCATCTTCAAGGATTTGTTAATTCTCCAATGGGACTTCTTGCACCAACTCCAGCAAATACTCCTCAGGTCCCTAATCTTTCTGGAGACGACATTGTCTTGGCCTCTGTCACTCCCTTGCCAGTTATTGAAGAGAAATTAAAGATTTGTCAGGTAACAACACCTGTTCCTGACAGACTGTTTTAATTGGAAATCTTGAGTTGAGTATTTATTTATGAAAGAAACTGAAAATATAAGATAGTAGGTTATTTTCTTTATGTAATTGCAACCAGTATACAGGTTGTCTTGTGTATGATAATCTAGAGTTTTATCAACTATTACTTTGAATTTTGTTTTAGATCTTATTGGATCTGGGTTCCTATCTTAATGGCAGGAGGCGAGTGAGATCTTTGATGTGAAGAAACAAGAGAGTCTTGAATCTCAAAAGAGTTTGACGAGGTCATTAATGCTGGATTTCTCTGAGAAATCTGAAAGTTCTGATTCATCAGAATGCTCTTCTGCACTGACTTACCAAGGAGATAACTGTGAAGTGATAACAAGTGAAAGCAAAGACAAGTCATTAATGGCAGATGATGACAATGCCTCTATTTGGTCAATTCAGGTCAATGCAAGCACCCATGATGAAGATGAGGAAGAAGTAATTGAAGAAGAAGAGGAAGAAGAAGAGTATTATTATTATCGTGATGAATATGAAGAGGCAGAAGAGGAGGAGGAGGCTGATGTTGGAGGGTTGCTTGATGAGCTTTGTGAAGGCATTAGCCAAATAAGTGTGAAAGAGAAAGCAATGGCCAAGTTTGAAGGAAAGCACACACGATTTCTTTACAACAGTGATGATGAGATTGTTGAAGAAGTAGTAGACTGTGGAGATGATGATTTACGCTTGAAAGGTTTGCCAACTCCGAAAGGGAAGCACATACGCTTCCATACAGAAGAGGAATGAGTGATTTTTTTTTATCCGATCAGGTGGTTTTGTTATTAGATGGTTGTCCTTCTCGACACCAATTTGGAAGATAAATTCCTTTGCTTTGTTGTTCATTATTTCAGCATTTTGTGGGTTTTGATTTACACATGAAAGTGAAACTGTGGAACAAAGATTAGTGAAAATAATTGCGCAATCCTTTTAGTTCATAATAATTAATGTCTTCGGTTTTGTGGCAAATCTCGTTCTAAATTAACACATCTGCCAAAGATGTGTGTTGATAGGAAGTTTAATTCAAGAAAATGCCGTCAACGAGAGCAGCTGAGAGATCATATTGGGTGTAGTAGAAAGTGGTTATGATTGAGACTGCTCTATAGTTGCTGAATGAGAGGATCTCACGGATACTAGGATGTAGAGGGGATTTTGTGCTTATTTTGCACAGAAAATTAAGATGTTGATGATGAAATAACACAGCTATAAAAAAAAATTTAAAAATAATACAATTTTATTTTTGCAACGGCATCAAAATGTTATATATTAAAAAGTCATGATTAAAAAAAATAATTCAAATAAATAATATATTTACATACCATGAACTTCTTTACACTTCTTTTACATGTTAAATTTTCAAAACACGACAGATAAGACAGATAAAAAAATGGTTAAAAATTTTTCTAGCTAAATCTCCACCTTTATATGTAATAAACCATAAAAATATATTTTTTAAAGGGGATCTTATAAGATTTATTATGAATTTATATAATAACTAAAAATTTTATCCCTAATAACTAAAAAAATAATTACAAAACACGAATTCATAAAAAAATAATTAGGGATAATGTAATAACTAAAAATTTTATCCCTAATTATTTTTTTTATGAATTTCATGTTTTGTAATTATTTTTTTAATAATAAATTCATATGGATTTAGAAGGGGTTTTGTAAGATTTATGAAAGGTGATATCAAATAAATGTCATGTTTAGAAATTGTAATTTCTTTATATATTGCATTTTCAAAACGTAACAGACAATGAAATGGTTAAAAATTCTTCTAGCTAAACCTCCACCTTTATATATAATAAACCATAAAAATATATTTTTTGAATGGGGTCTTGTAAGATTTATGATGAATTACATAATAACTAAAAACTTTATCCCTAAGTATTTTTTTTATGAATTTCATGTTTTGTAATTATTTTTTTATAAGAACAAATTCATATGGATTTAAGAGGGGTCTTGTAAGATTTATGGAATGTGATATTAAATAAATATCATTTTTATAAACCGTGATTTCTTTACATCTCGCATTTTTAAAACACGACAGACAATGAAATGGTTAAAAATTTTTCTGTCTAAATCTTCACCTTCGTATATAATAAACCATAAAATTATAATTTTTGAAGGGGGTCTTGTAAGATTTATGATGAATTACATAATAACTAAAATTTTTATCTCTAATTAATTTTTTTTATGAATTTCATGTTTTGTAATTTTTTTTTATAATAACAAATTCATATAGATTTAGGAGGGGTCTTGTAAGATTTATGGAACGTGATATCAAATAAATATCATGTTTATAAACCGTGATTTCCTTACATCTCGCATTTTTAAAACACGACAGATAATGAAATGGTTAAAAATTCTTCTATCTAAATCTCCACCTTTGTATATAATAAACCATAAAATTATAATTTTTGAAGGGGGTCTTGTAAGATTTATGATGAATTACATCATAACTAAAAATTTTATCTCTAATTAAATTTTTTTATGAATTTCATGTTTTGTAATTATTGTTTTTTATAATAACAAATTCATATGGATTTAGAAGGGGTCTTGTAAGATTTATGGAACATGATATCAAATAAATGTCATTTTTACAAATTGCGATTTCTTTACATATCGTATTTTCAAAATACGACAGATAATGAAATAGTTAAAAATCCTTCTAGCTAAATCTCCACCTTTGTATATAATAAACTATATATATATATATATATATATATTTTTTTTTTTTGAAAGGGGTCTTGTAAGATTTATGATGAATTCCATAATAACTAAAATTTTTATCTCTAATTAATTTTTTTTATGAATTTCATGTTTTGTAATTATTTTTTTTATAATAACAAATTCATATGGATTTAGAAGGGGTCTTGTAAGATTTATGGAACGTGACATCAAATAAATATCATTTTTACAAACTGTAATTTCTTTACATATTGTATTTTCAAAACACGACAGATAATGAAATAGTTAAAAATTCTTCTAGCTAAATCTCCACCTTTGTATATAATAAATCATAAAAATATATTTTTTTGAAAGGGGTCTTGTAAGATTTATGATGAATTATTTAATAACTAAAAAGTTTATCTCGTTTTCATGTCTTGTAATTATTATTTTTATGAATTTCATATTTTGTAATTATTTTTTTATAATTACAAATTCATATGGATTTAGGAGATATCTTGTAAGATTTATGGTGAATTACATAATAACTATAATTCTTTTTCCTTTGTATAATAAAATATCCATATGGATTTTGGATGAATTGCATAATAACTCTACTTCCAATGGTTATTTGATTTATTAATCTTATAATTATTTGGTTCATGACACATGTAAATCCAAAAATTAAAAAATATTCAAATTAAAACTAAACTCAATAAACAATCATGCTATCTTCGTTCACATTGTGACCAGTAAGATTTTGATTTTTAATTTTAGTACTTCAAATATTCTAGTATTCCAAGTTGTATAAAAAAAATCTCAATCTCAACTCAACTAACCCAAGCCCCAAACCAAAACAGTTACAATAAATAATTATAAATATACTGAAATTAACTACAAACTCATAATTAACAAAATAACACAACATCAAACTCATAATTAACAAAACAACACAATAAAATGCATTGAAAACATATAAGCAAGTCCATCTATCTATGCTTACATTATCTATTGGATGACTCAAGTTCATCAATAGCACAACTACTTCCTGCCTGAGTGGCCTCTTCTCTGACCACGATATCATCAAGAGTTAATGTCTCTCCAAAGTTTGTAAGAGTATTGTGACAAACAATAAACCACAAAGACACATAGATATGCCTTTCATTTTCTTCATCAAGATTATGAAGCACAGAGGCGGCCTTTCGATCCTCTCGTAAAAACAAGTCAACCTAATAATAATCAAATACATGCATTAAAGGTTCCATAAATAAAGCACATCGTTCAATATATATTAATTCTAAAAATTTATCATTACTTAAGGTATTTTAAATCTAATGTTTGTATTGCAAGTTTATCGATGGCTCGTATTGCAAGTTTATCGGTGGAAGAACTTGCTCGGGATATAGTGTAATGACCTAGTGTGTGATATCCATATACCAAATCATATACTTCTCCTCTGTAATCACATGATGTATTTCAATAAATATCTTGCTTCTTCTGCATCCCACTATGATATATAAGTTCTATGATGGCTTAACCAATTGTAATTGTCGTTTTTATCCCAGCGATTTATGGCGTGTAACCCATCACTTGTATCAATGTCGAATAGAATGTGTTGTCTATAATCGACCTATTACATTACTCAATCTAGGCAATGTAGCTCAACCATCTCAAAAAATACCAATAGAACCACCAATGTCTATATGTTTATCTTGCTAGTGTAAACAACAAGAGCAACTGCCATTTTAACATCCTCATATGGATTAGACATGACCTAAATACAAGTATTAAAAATATTAAATGGAAATAATAGGTAAAAGTTAAGTTGAATTATGAAATAAATTGTTCAAAAAATACATGGATAGGTTGTTGCCTATTTAGCTCGCTCTGATAAAATGACAACACATGTGTAGGATTATTATCAAACATCTTGATCACACACCACCTATCATTACAAATCATAATACTATTAGCTTTTTTAAGCAATATTTGAACATTGGATTATTTGCATCCTAATAGGAGCTAAAGTGTAATTTTTATAGTCTACACAATCATAATTGGCTTCCTTAAAATTTAAGATAGACTCTTATGAAGATGCTCCTAAGACTATATTAGTTATTAAAAAAACATAATAGTTATTTTTCTTCATATTGCCAACAAACACTTGAAACGCAAATGAAAATTCTAAATTGTTTCATTTATACCTATAAAAGTAGTAAACATCCCTCAGCATGTTTTACTCCCTTCATACATGCAACATATAGATATCTAAACAAGCATGCCAAAACAGCAAAACCTTAACTATATGTGGGGATCATGTTAAAAATCCTCAAGAAACATTAGATAAATAAGAGACACACATCTCCATGTGAAATATGTGAATAGAAGGTTGTTAAATATATGCAGTATATACACTTTGGCATACTTGCATAAGCTTTCAATGATCAGACTAATTCATATATACTTCACAAATTTAAATAATAATTTAATGCATTCCTACACAAGATTTCGTCATCAGCATCATCTGGTAGTATAAAGAATATCTTCTCAGTCCATTTAAGACATATGATATCCCTTTCAATTCATTAGAAAATGGTGTTAATATAAATGCACACTCGCATATTGCAACCCGATTACATACCCCACCAGATGTGACTGCATATCCATTAATGCAAATTCCAAGTGTGCATTTATATTAAAACCCCACCAGATGTGAACCGCTACATCCTATAATATGGGTTTCATCTCCCTATGTCTGAGGTGGAACATGTGTGTCTTACGTCTCCATCACTAAATCAATGCATTGATCAAGTTGTGATCAAGCTTAATGTGCTCCAAACAACTAATATATACAAAACCCGTCTAAAACATAAATGGTTTAACCCTATCACATAGTATCATTAACTTATGTGTTCGATAATATTTCTTAACTTCATCCTACAACACAGTTTAAAATATATGTATATTGAATATTAAGTAATAAGAATGTTAATTGAAGTTAAATATACTTACGATGCCGACAAATACATTATCTGATTTGTGTTTATCTAATAACTATAGGACAGAAGTATTAGCATACTCATTAGGTATGTATTGTGACAAACTTTTCAGCAAAATAATTAGGCATGTCAAGAATGTTAGCCTCACAATGTGTATGCCCTCCATGAGAAGAAGATTTACCACCTCACATGTGTGGTATCCTATGTAATAATACTTATGAAATGTAATATTCAATAAGTATAATATTATTGTAAACAAAAACATAATAATGGATTTAAAGCAATAACAAAGTACAATATAAATGTATTAACAAATATACATTGTCGAGTTGGATATGTTTTTCTATTATGGCCTGTTTCATTGCATATACCCCATCAATAAGGTGCATGCTCCTTCTTTGTATCCTTCTTGTTATACAAACGAGTTGACATTTGTCGACCATGCCCAAGTTTTCATTTAGATGGGTTTGCTTCTACTTGAGATCTTGTGTCACCATTCTATTCTAACTCATTTGTTAATGGACAAAATGTTAAGTCATATGTTAATATGTAAATCTGAACAGTGTAATGATTATCAATATACTATTTAAAGTCCAAGCGATTCTTAGCGCAACATGCAAAAACATGTAAACATCGAACAATTGTAGTGTGATCTCTCGATCTATCCCTGTTAATTATCAATTTAACCTGAAATATTGGCCGCCAAATTATTCCACTTTAAATGGAATTATTTGCTTGACCTCTCCGTTCGATCCAATAACTATTACACTTGTAGAATGTCAATTGCACTAAAGCAAAAATAAAAATTGCACGAGCACCTTTCGAGATTTCATTAAATAATTCAAATAGATTGGTTGTTATATTGCCATATTGGTGACCACTATCATATAAAAGTGCCAACTTTTTTTATTCCAGCTCAAGCCATTCTTGATATTGGGTCTAACTTGCACATTCTCGAGAACCATAAATCAAGTTTATGCATTGAAGGTTCATAACACATCTTTATCAAATCTTGTTTTGTAGTTGATTCTTTAAATTTGTGATTAAAGCTGTTAATAAAATATCAGACACAATACTAATGGTATCCTAAAGGTTCATGCTAAATTTTTGCTACTTTATTTTTAATACTTGCATGTTTATCTAATATTATGCAAATACCTATTCATTCATCGATAATGTATCGTTGTAAATAAAGTAAAAACCATCTCTAATTTTAATTATTTTCATCTTAAACAAGTGGAAAAAACCAAGGGAATATCTTATTATTTACATTAAAAACAACTGCAATTAATAACTTCTTATCATATCGCTCATACAAATATATATCATCAATATTGATTAGTGGTCTACAATACTTGAAACCATCAATGTAATGTCTAAATGACAAAAAAAAAAACTCTTTAAAAAATCATTGTGTTATCATCAAGATTTTCTTTGTGATTCCAGTCAACAATTGCTCTAGAATTTGATGCTTTTATTGCTAACAATAATCTTGACAACATTTCAAACGACTTTTCATGTGAACCAAAAAGATGTTTAAACACCTTTTATTTTACAACTTATGTCTTATCATAAGAGATTTTATACTTGTAATTCAATTTTATTTCATCATGAATGCTTACAACCTATAGAAAGGTTATTCATCGCAAGGGTTGAAATAACATTAGCAACAAAATTTGCTTCAAGTTAATGGTGTTCTTTTTTGATAAAGGTGGTGGTATATGTGTGAGACCCTTTTAACTTTGTTATCTCAAAGAAGTCTGACCTTTTATGGTACTCACCATGTAAAAACCATTGATATTTTCAATGCTTGCATATTCTAGCAAATTTTCAATATGCTACCATTTAATTGCATTCACTAAATCACTTTTCCTATTGAATGTTTGTCTAATCGCCAAATAAGAACCTTTGATTCAATGTTTATGACTAAGCAACTAATCTTGGAAAAAAGCATTTGTAAATGTTGAAGCATCTTCATGTTTAAGAATAAAAGGTATTACCTCATTTTCACCATTAACATATACTATCACATTTGAGCCTAACATATCATAATCTTCATTGTCACTAGGCTCAGATGAGTCATATCCATGTTTAACAGTGAATGAATTGTCAAACATATTTTTATCATCTATTTACAGATAATAATTATTCATCAATTAAATGTTTTGCCCACTCATATCTCACCTATAAAGAACAACAAATTATGATGTTCTTTTACCAATTCAACAAGAAGTTGGGACAAACAAATGAATTGGTCAACTTTAGATAAAAAAAAAATCAATAATTGTCTTTAAAATATTATCACATGTAATCGGTAAAGGATAATACTAATGTTCTTCAACTTGACACTTTCAAGTTGTATCAACTTACATATAATAATAATTCCACCTAAATTCATGACATATAGCTTGTTTCGTTTCAGCAAATGACATGCCTAAATTAATATTTAACAATTATAAGACCCTATAATTTCTACACGTAAAATAACTTATTTGAGCTCTGAACAAAAAATATCAAGGTTATTTTTTTTTAACAAAATACTAGAGTATTATGGTTTATTCCTTACATGTTGATCTTTCTTCGTTAAGCTAGAATATAAGGAATCAAACAACTTATAAACACACTATTCATAATAATTTTTACTTCCTAGTTCATAGGGAGTCAACATATAATATTCAAAATCAATTATAATTTGATAATAAAAAACTTAGCTATGCATCATTTTCTTATTAACATATACATATGTTAATACATATCAATTTAATCACTCTCAATTTCGCTATTTACATCCAATTTATTATTCGAACCTTTCATACTAGATTTATATAGATATATTTCTATACCCATCATGTCATCTAATAAACAATTTTTTCTACCCACATGTTAATAGGCAACATTATCTATATAAAAAGAAACATCATTCAGACTCACTCTTTTACAACCAGAAATGATATCATAAACTTTTTAGTGATTCGACTTTTATACTCTACAATTTAAAATTCATGTTCTTCATACTTTAGGTCATTTAGCAATTGATTTGTTTTATGACAATTGACTTTAGTTGTATTATCACCATTTTTATCTTCTTGTCATATTATATCAACACCATTACCTCGTCGTTAAAATATTTGCACCCCACCGAATAAAAACATATTCATAGTTTACTTCACCTTTCAATTTAGTGGTCCATTATAGTACACGATTTAGTGGTCCATTATATTACACGATTAGAATATTATTACATTTCTTTTCCTTTGTATGCTCGTGCTTAAAATGGATTTTCCTCACATTACTTTATGATTCTAACCATAATTTCTCTCACCTTTTTTTTTTGAACATACGGTTGGCAATCACATTCCAACACATGATCAGCATCATTGCTGATGGAATGTCATTTTACCACTAATACAACCACAAATTATTTTCATGTCACATTAACTGTCAGGTTAATTTATATCATATTACACATGTTATTATATTAACTTAAATCAAATTATATATTTTGGTCATCAAACAAACTGATGATGCTAGCCTATTACTGGGCACCAACCTTATTGCTAGGTAATTAGTTCCACAACATAGCCCATTATTGAACACTAGTTTCATTACCGGGTAACTAATTTCATTCTTATCTTTTTCTTTTATGACATATATTACAATTAAAATAGTTGCATAACACATTTAAAGCAATTGCAACTATTGAAACTTAAGAAACACTCTTAACCGAAAAAGGTGCAGGGCATCTACCTGGTGTCTGGACTCATGTGAAAATTTTTACTGCTGACTAGACTTTACAGCCTCCCTTATACCAAAAAAAGTTTTAAATAATCATTTCATATCAAATTAAACCGGGAACTTCATTTTAGTTCTCATTTACTCATATTCACATCAATCCATCAAGATATATTAAATTTTTAGCTAGTTTTCGGAACTAAAATTAGCCATAACTTATAGTTCATTGGCCCATTTAACCAAATTCATTTTACATGTGCTAAATAACCATTTAATAATTATCATCAACTTAATCTCATTTAGTATGATAGCTCATAACCACCGCTTTTTATTTTACTAGGCAATCTCAATAAAAAATCAACATTTACATCATATGGCATTTATTTTCATTGTCTTCACTTTAGACTTATTTGATCATATTCAACATTGGATTTTAACAATAATTTTCAAAACAATAATTTACACAAGTTTATTTTTCAAATATGACTGAAACTTGAATGGAACAATCCATGGTACCTTTTCAAAGTTTCATGCAATTTCCTCATACATTACCTTAAAAACACGTCATATACATAATCAAAAATAAATTTTTTTATTAATTTAAATTAAGCCATCTAAAACCATTTATTCCCCCAAGTGACCGTTATTAAAGGGGCCATAAATTTTCATTCTAAACTTCCTTTAAATTTCCTATCACTCAATCAATTTTACATCTCACCTAACATTAACCAACCCAATTACCATAATAACTAAGTCAACTAAGCCCATCCTCATTTGCTAGTTTAGGCTGCATTCCACACCAAGAACACGGGTACTCCTTTAAGTTTTTATGAAATTAACTTCTTTCCAAATCATTAAACATGTAATATAACAATATAGAACACTAAGTTCACTACTTAAAATGTGTATAAACTCAGTAAAGACACGTTCCGTTTTCTTGGACTCCTTAGACTGTAAAATCTTCCATCTGATTGTAGAATTTTCATGATCCAACTGCTTACTTCAATTAATAGACATTCATATATAAAGCCTACCGTTAACTATTTAGACTTCAAAATGAATGACAACTAGCAGCAATTTCCAGATTCAGCTGTACATAATAATCTTTATTTACAATAGAAAACCACTATTGACATTCAATCGCTACTCTCCATTCATGGCTTAAAACCAGGGATGCCATGTTGGATCCATCATGCACAAGTTCCTTGGTGTCAAAGCAGCTTCTACCAACTCAGTGACACCCCTCTGCACCGACTGTGGTGGGTCCACAGCATTTTCCTCCTGATGCAGCACAAAATGGGAAAGAAAACAAAACACGTCCATCAGCAAAGGAAACGAATTAGTTTTAGATCTTCTGTTGATCACATTTTTCGGCATCATGACAGATTTGGGACACCAGTCACCTTTCTTATTATCATATATGCTTATTGACTGCTTCACAGAAAGATGAATAATCTCTGTTATTGGTACAGTCAATATGAAGAAATCATAAAGCCAATATGAAGAAATCAGCTACTTTTGTCTTAGTTTTAACTCCAACCAATTAGGGTTGCAATGCTAATGCATTTCCTTATATCTGATCCAAACCATAAAGCCAATATGAAGAAATCAGCTACTTTAGTCTTAGTTTTAACTCCAACCAATTAGGGTTGCAATGCTAATGCATTTCCTTATATCTGATCCAAACCATAAAGCCATGGTGCTTTAAGTTCAATCCTGAACTCTACAATATTTTAAATCTCAGCTCACCATAAAGAATGTGTAAGATGATGATTCAAGATATCCAATGCAAATCAGGCAGCTTATCTTCAAGCCTCATCACTACAATATACATGATGGTTTTGCCACAGATTTACCAAAATATGCCAGGGCCTGTATCTCTGCTATTCATAACTACCAAAATATGTAATTGAGATATCACATTTGATGGGAAATTGGAGATAGAGGTTACCTCTTCAGAGAGATACTGTGGAGCAATTCCAGTGATACGGTTGATGACATTGTCTACGTTGGTAGTGACCTTATGCTTGAAATCAGCAGGGTTCATACTACTCCCACTAGCAGCAGGTCCCAGATTCAACCCAAGTGGTCGTCTCCAAGACCAAGACAGAAGTTCATCACGGAAAAACATGGCTAATTGATGCCATAAATGTTTGCTTTGCTGCATAATAGAAATTTGAAAACATTACATCTGGATGATATCCATCAAAGTAACTCACCAACTAAATGGATGGTCACCGAAACTTACTTTTGGTGAAACCACAGCCTGTGCTGCAGCACACATGGCAGACACAATAAGACCTTCTACTCCAAAATGGGAGAAGAATGCCTGCATGTTCCTTGTTAGCCGAAAAGGAACGGGTTCATTGAACTCAATCATGCCATTTGCATCATATGCAGGGTGAAAATCTGTCTGGAAAATCTTGCCAGTGTTCTTAGCAAATAGTATCTTATTTGGGGACCTTCCTCCGATCTGCAGCATGAAAGACATGAAACTTGAAAGCGCTAACTGGATTGCAAATTGCTTTTTAAAAGCCCACATATGATTGCCACTCAGAAGAGTCTTGTACATATACTGGGAAAAGATGCCATCAGACACATAAATCTTAGTTATCTCATTGTAAGCTTGGAGGCGAAGATCTACAACAGCTTCAGGAGAGATTTGGCCAGATATAGCTTGGTTTAGTTGCTCCTTGAAGTAGGTGATTGGGAGATCTGCTTCTCGGTCATTCCTTGCACAATGGTTCTCATACACTTCAAGAAAAGTGCTATACATTAAATCATCTTCGACCATGCGGACCTGCCCATGCAGAAAATAATTATCAGAATTACAATTCAGATAGGCCCTTGTTAGCACTATCAGGTGCAATCTATCAGCAAAAACTGTACTAGTAAGAAAGAGAGGAAACAAAGTACAGAAAACCACGGATTCAATGTCCCACTATAAGATGCTATTTCCTGTCTTTGTATGATTTTCATCATGCTTATCCATTTAAAGATTCAAATAAATTCAGCAGTGATAATCACCTGGGACCAAACAGGAATGATGATTGGAGTGTGAATGCATATATGACGACGTCTTGATTCTTTGTGTTTATCAAACATCTGGTTCATTACACGGAACAGCTGCAGTATTCGTTCATCACTTCTTGCATTAGGGGTCAAGGATGTCTGGACAATGAAATGACGTTGAGAACCATCAGAACCGATAAGAGTCAGACGCCTGAAGCTGCTTCCATGCCTTCGAACAATTGGAATGTCAGCTCCAACCCTGTCTAACTTTACTGTGTGGTCTGGTGCAATTTCCTGGAAATAGTTAAATAGTATCATAAAAACAAGAAAAATAAAAACCATAAATATACGCTATTGAATACAAAGAAGGCTAATGATGTGGTACAAGTTCCAATAATAATATCAGTTTCCAAGATCTATTCACCCATACCAGACAAGAAAACTTCACTATGTAAAGCAGAAATCCATCACAGAAATTAATGTGCCATGGCTCAATTACCTGATCACAAAAATACTGTCCTGGAACCTCTACATCAACAACATGAAAGTCACGCAGAACCTTGCTTTCCTCTTCAAGTTTCAAGACAGTTGGAAACCGGTCCTCTACATTGCTCTGTAGAACATTTTTCCAATGTTTCAATCGAGCAGTCAGTTCGGAAAGAGTGGCAGGGAAAGTAGCTATGCTTTCCGGATCAAGATCACGCTCAAAATCCTGTTTGTAATCTCTCACAAAATCAACATGCTTGTTCACAGCATCAACAGAGAAGCAAGCCCTGCAAACACCAGAGAGTTCTTTCTTGAGAGATTGGGGAACCTCTCCTGTAGTTGCAGTTGGGTACTTGTAGCAGCGGTGGAGCAGTGCATTAACCACAGCAAGAAGTCTCTCCTCTGGCAGAGTCACAAACCGGGAACCAATTTCTGTAAGTAGATTCTGCAAAACCAGAATTTTATTATGAACCAAAAGGTTGAAAACCATTTTCTATTAACTAATATAATTGAACATTAGTGGAAAAAAAAAAAAACAGTATTCATATTATCATGGACGAGCATTTAGAAATAGAGAGCTTGGTTTCTTATTATTTCTCCTTTTCCATGAGGTGGTAGATATTCTGTCATAACATGTATAAGAGTTTTGTGAGGTATATAATAAAAACATAATTGAAGCAAGAAATCTAGCATGACAATCATCACCTCTAGTTCACCAGCCAAATTACTGTGTTTGCTTCTAAGAGCCTCCATTATCTCCTTTGCAGCTTCAAAAGCACTGGCAGCAGAAGCAACAAAGCCCAAAGCAACATTACGCCTCACAGCATTCTGACCACTTTCACTGATCATCGAAGAACTTTGTTGTAAAGTTTGATCATTCCCCGCATGCACACTGCTTTCAACTGCTGTGGATCTTTCAGGTTCATGTCCATGAGTGTTTCCACCATCATGAGACCCCATCCCACCACTAGACTGAGTGCCTTGATGAACAGTATTGTCTGTGGCTAAAGCACCACCACCTCCATGACTCTGCACTCTCGCATTTCCATCAGTCAATCCAAGAGAAGCAGCCCCAGCAGCAGATGCATTTTGCTGCATTCTTTGCTGAGCCATTGCCAATCTACCTAGTTCAGATTTATTTGCAACATCACGACGCTCAAGCAAATATGTGCGGAGCCAGTAATACAAAGCCTGTAAAATTTTAGACGGGAGAAAATCAAGATTAACGTAAAATATGGCATAACATATTTGGTAACAATCTTTTGAACAAGGAACGACATCTACCTGTGGAAACACAGTGGCAATTTTCAGTAGAACAAGTTTGCAATGAGGTGCCTCTGTCCTCTGCAAAGAAAGTAATAGCTGTGGAATCCACGAAAGCCAAACCCAGTGGGGTATTTGGTCCAAGTATTTATCAAATGCTCTCCCCACAGATTCACTGGGAGTATCAAAGCTGAGAAGATACAGCACCCGAGCTAGATGGCTTCTGGAATTGGAAACACCAAATTTGATGCCTTGAAGAAAGCAGCTAACAGCATATTCCAGCCAAATTTCATCTTGAGTATCTCGATAAGCCTGAAACACCAGATAGCAGATCAGTACTGGGTAACAGAACCTGGCAACACACATTGTAATGCAAGTAAATAATAACATATACCGTGTCACAATAATTCCCCCAGCTTATCCATCCTTTAGGCAAGTTTTTGAAAAGGCTGATAGCATTTGAATATGCAATATTGGCATCTTCAGAGTCATTAAGCTTCAACAAAAAATCCCCTCTAAGACGAAAAATCTCAGCTTTGTGTTTCACAGGAAAATATTCCAGATTTGTGCTGTTAATCAAATTGAGACCACTGGTAAGCTCTCCCTTCATCTCTAGATAAGCCTTTGCCTGCTCTCTTATCTTAACAAAAGCTTCCTGCAAACATGAAACAAGAGAACCGATGACATACTTCCTCTATTCTCCATCCCAAAAAGGAGAATCAGAACAGCACAATCACCAAAGAGAAAAGAAAGAACAAAAAATTGATGTGCAAAATACAAAACGACCAACACACTGCTTAGTTGACAATGAGATTTACTAGAGCATTAACAGTCCATGACTACTGAGGATATTAAAAAACTAGAGTATTCATAAAAATTGAATATTTAAATAACAAATTCCAATTCCAGGCTGCAACATATTAATTAAGAGATGGTCCCAAGAATATATATTAGAAAATAGTCAGGACAATCCTACATCTCCTTTTAAGTACCCGCCAATTCAACAAAGCAGCAAATAAAAACACCCATAATAGATGTCAATCTTTTGGCAGTGGAAAAAAATTCTGGGCCAGAAGCAAAGCTTTCTAAAGATTTCATACCTGCACTTCCATGGTTGAATGGCCATACATCTTTTCAAGAATTGTTACACAAACATCATTAAGGCCTTGCTTACGAGCAATATGAGCAAGCTTATTCACATTCCATGCTTTGTCACGAAATCCGAGGTGATAAAGTTGTGGATTTGTGGTTACAAAATCCTTGAATGCATCAATTACAGAATTATACATTTCATTACGCCACTGGAGCAGATCATACCAAACAGACATGTTATCCCATTCATTTGGGGTTCTCAGTCTCCAAGTTTCAAGGATGTCCTTGAGATCTGCATAGAGATTACCATGCACACCAACAGAAGTGCTAGAAAGTTTGTTTCCATTTGCAATGTCTACAAGAATTCGAGCAGATTCTTGAACTTCAATGAGCTGCTGGAATTGCTGCAAAAGAGGAATCCTGGAATGTACAGACATTTCAGGCAACTGCCACCACTGTTCTAAAGCAAGATCAACTCCTTTTCCCACTGTGTTTTCTGCATCACCCACACCATTTGTATTTCTATCATGAAGCGCAAAAAAGGCTTGAATTAAACGGAGTTTTGGAGTTTCTTCTACTTGAGCCTTAGGGATCACATGATCCTTCATATACGCCCAATCAGGCAATTTCCAGAGGCTATCAAGAAGAATTTCATAATTCTCCATACTTTTACCAAAGTCAACCAATGCATCCCACTGACTCAATTGACTTGCACAGTAAAGCCACTGCTCTTCCCAGAGACACATCTCAGCCTTAGGTACTGTGTTATTATATGTGCCTTGTGTTGCCTTAACCATGGCTTGATAAAAGAGGCTTTGAGCACGCTGCCAGTAACCATGCTGAACTAGTGAAAGTCCAGCTCTAGTTTCTGCAGTGATTGACCTCTTTTTCCACAGCCCACATCTCATATCTTCTTCATTGAGCAAACGATAAAGCTCAGCCAGAGACTCAGAGCACTTTGTTTCATTCATGAATAGCATGACATGACTTTCTAACAAAGCCAAGGCTATGTGCCATGCATTATATGTTTTTCCAATGTACTTAATAAGCTCACTTGGCATCCGAGGTTGTGGGTGGCTCACCTGAAGGCCTTCTAGGAGAGCTTGCACCACATTTGGTCTACTGGCTTGCTGCTTCTTGTGATAATCTTTTGATAAGAGAGTAATCATTGGTTTAGCTAATGTAACTTGTTCTTCTTTGTGCAGGGTCATCCAGACAATGGGAAATACCAGCACCCACAAATGGTATGCGACATTTGCATCTGTATGGGCCAGTTCTCTTAATGGAATAACCAGATCAGCCACCTGGAAGAATATAAAAGGAGTTAAACCTGAAATGACATTTAGTAAAGCAAACCTCTCAACTCACATGCTGGGCTGGACAGCAAGAAAAGCACTGCACAAGGACATATGACATCAATAAAGTTAATAATGAAGCAGCTGAATCATTAGTTGCTTTCAAGTGATATTGACATGAAGTAAGGTCCAGAGGCAGAATATGTATTGCTTGTATTATTTATAAAACAATTGTTGCTACTTAAAAACAATGATTTCAGCAAAATGGGGTCCGCAACAATGCACAAATATCAATTGAGCACACTAGAGTCTACCAACACTTAAAGTTCATGGTAATACAGATACTTAGTTGTTAAAGCATGACATAGCACTGAGTGGCAGAGATTTAAATATAAATGCAATAACCTGAAGTTTATTCATCTCATTCAGAAACTGAGCATGCTTAAGAACAAGACTATCAAAAGTGAGAGGAGCTTCCTCAGAACCCTCTGGAACATCAGCAACCAGTTGCTGCATCCCAGAACTATCCGGAAGGGAACTTGAGACCACAACTGGCTGAACCCTGGCAGAATTAGGGGCAAGAGTGATTGGTTTATCCTCAACTAAGATTGCCAGAAGAAGATCAAGACCCTGTTTGAGCCAGAAAACATCACTTAAAGCTTCCCAGTCCTGGAGTTGGATAATATATTGCAGTCTTGTAAACAATGATTTCCCAAGAGATTCATGATAAAGCAAAAGGAATTTCGTCCTAATGTCAGGATCTCTTGCTCGTAAACCAAGCATGAATTGTCTTTCCACCTTCTGAAACACCTCCTGGCGTAGGGCCAACAAATATCTGGACGTCAATGAAGTAATATAGTTAAAACCCTAATAAAATAAGAAACACCAATTATCTCAAAATATTGCTTACTTTGAATCAGCACAAATTCCATAAAGAAGCTGAAGATATTTCCTGTCCCAATCTTCATGAGCATCAGGACCGAAGTTTTGCTTATCAACTTGTGACAGCTTTTGAAGAAAAGAGACTATTTCCTTATGACTGATAAAACCGCTTGATGTGACTCTTCCTGGTTTGCAGAAATCATCTTCAATCCACCCTTTTATAACATCTAAAATGCAAAGAAGCACGCTAGAATCGGTGCCCTTCTCTGAAAGCAAGGCATTCAAGACTTGAGTTACAGATCGTTTGCAATCAGGAACAACCATCACTTTTTCACAAATAAGCTTCAGCACGGATTTTAGATTACAGATGACTGCTCCGAGATCAGCACCTTGACGAGAAGAAGACACTGCCGAATCTGGATCAGTTCGCTGACCCTGATGTAGAGATGTAGAGAATAACACGATATAAAATCAATGTTAGTGAAAAAGGGCAGTACATTATACATTACTACTAGTGGAGGGTCCTGGGTGATCCTAGATAGAAATTGGTTTACTTTTATTTTTTATTTCTGTTAGTGAAAGAGAGCAGGATATGTCCTCTGTTAATTTCAGGTTTTGGAGGATTAAGGCCTGCAGAGTTTTGTGGAAACATGCAAAGTTTGACATTAATTGGAGATTTGGTCAGAGCACAGCTAAAAAATTCATCAAAATCAAACTACATCTAGATAACTGCTTTGTCATAGAATAGTGTTTTTACTGGCCTTTATGGTGTTCTGCTTAACATGGATGGAAGTGATATCACAGGATTTAAAAGCTCTCAATAGAGACAGATTTGGCATATGAGCACGTGGAATGGTGCAAAAGGATCCATAAAGTCAACCATGACAGGTTTGGAATTGAGGCTGGATTGTTGTTGGTGGTGTTCTTACTCAAAGGGCCTTCCAGAGAGTTTCATTAACTAAATATTCAAGAGGGATTGGTATTACCAAAAGTTTTAAGTTTTGTTTATCTTTTGGTTTAGTCCCGGAAGATACAATATTCTTTTGGTTGCAATGACTTACTTTCCCTCCTCAAAGGAAATAGTTGCCCAACAGCAGAGAAAAGCCACGCAACTTCACAACACAGATTAAGCATATTAGATGAATATGGCAAGGATGTATGTCAAACAAAGAGTTGTGATTCAAATTTCTGACACGATACCAAAGAAGCAATAGGTTTTCCCATGTATGAAAACCAACAGATAGAAGTTGGTGCAATGCCATTCTGCTTCATGCAAATTCCATTCGTAATTAAAGCTTTTTCATGTGAGTATAGCTATTAACTAGTTTAAATGTTTTCTGCAAAACCATTGGCATGAAAAAAAGGAAAGGAAATGTTTTACCCCTAACAAAAAGAAACCAGAAAGCACATTAGGTGCTTTGTAATTATACTTCACCACAAGTACTATGTAAGTTTAAATGGAAAAAGAAGAAAGGAAAAGAAGCAATGACATACTTGTCTCAAATGAGAACCTGCTGATGATCCCATATCACGTGCTAGTCGTTGAAGTATACGAACCAATATGGGTGGTTCAATGTACTTCCCCACCTCTGTCAGGGTTTTGATGACAAGCAGTACAAAGGAAATCGAACTAACAGATGTATCCTCACCCAATGTCTGAGGAGAGGTAACAGAGTCAATGTGCTTCTGTATCAAGTCATCGACCTTCTGATACAATAGCTTCACATCAGGTGGTGTACTGGCCACATCTGGTGGAAAAGCAACAAAAACCATCTTCAACAGAGAGCACAATGACTTTCCAGCATCTAACATTTTCTGCTTGAAACATGGTTCTAGAATCTGATACAAACATAAGAGAAACATGAATGCCAAAAAATAATGATTATAAACCCAAGGAATAAAAAAACAAGCAAGTGCTTATTATATGTGACTACCTGAGAGATCTGGTTTATGTTATTTCTAATGAACAAATGAGGTTGCTTCTCCAAGACCTTATTCATTACATCCAAGCCCTGAGCAAGAGCTGTAGAAGGATCCTTTGACTGTGATGGTTGCATGCTGTTGAACAATTTTTCCAAGTAATTGAACTTAACATTAGCATTGGGCCACACCTCCAAAGCTTGTGAAAGTAGCTCCAAGGCTTGTTTGTACATAGTAGTAGCTTCCTTGTCCTTGGGCTCTATGACCAAGGCAACCTGTTCCACACAGCTGACTACATTGTCAACTTTTCTCTCCATACTAAATAAAGAAAAAGATAACTATTATATGAAATGCAGCTGCTCCACAACAGTGTGATAAAATAGGTGCAAATTTTGACCAGGCACAATGATGGTAATGTAAATCATAAATGATCTCAATGTTCTTCAATTTGCAGAGAGATGCAGACTGAAACATTTTATCCATCTTGTACACAGATCAGCTTTCTATCATGGTGTCAGTGTAACTTCATTTTTTGTAAATTATGCCCTCATTTCTGCAGGTTTTGTCACCTTGAATTGGAAAAGATTGTGTAGAAGTAGAGAGATCATTTGATTAAACAGGTCATATTTTAGCTAAATTCAATAGGTCTTACACGATTTCGTAAAGAATAAATAGTATATAAGAGTATTTTGGTTGCAATATTTTGATTGTCCCGTGGTCATCTAATTCATGCAGGTTATGCACTACACTGAAAAATCAAAGCCTACCAAGGATCTGTAAACAGAAAATGCAAACATTTATCAAATGGAAAGCACGATCTCATCCAATCTTGCTCTCGTATTAAAACCAAAGATGAAACAAAAGACTCACTCTTATAAGAAAATTGATAATCATTTCTTCCATAGCAGCATTAGGCTTGAATTCTTCATCAGGTTGGCCACCAGGTCCAGGGGTTTCTATATTTGGTATTGATGAGGCAACACCAGGTGACATGACACAGATGGATTGAAGACCAGGTTCCACTTTAACTCTCTTACTTGCATCTTCAGGGAAGGTAGATCCATCCACAGCACGCTTAGAATCAGTACCAGCAGACCCAGGGTTAAATCCATCATTAGACTGACTGGGGACATCACCATCAGTCATGACTTTCATTTCATGTTGCCTTTGCCTTTCCCAGCCAACGACCAACCCAGCAAGTTCTATGGCAAGGCGCCTGTTTTCTGTTGTTGTGTTGCATGGCAGTCCAAGCCGACTGAGAGAATTGACCATTTGGGGAACAAACTGTGCTCTGCAGCTGTAGAAGAGATCTGAATGACGCACAATAAGCTGGAAAATGTGAATCAGATTGGGAATCGAATGACCTTCCTCAACCAAAATTTTTTTTGTGTATCGTATCCAAATTGGCATCCGAGAATCGCCGAGAGGCAACCTCCGTGGTAAAGCTGGCATCAGTATATCAAGAGCCTGCTTGACCAGAAGTTTATTTTCCGGCTGGCAAGTTCTGAGAAGTGCAACAAAAACCTGCATTTTTTAATTTGTGTAAGGTCCATTTTCATGATATGTGAGGCACAAGGGTAAAAATAGATGCAGTAGGTTTACATGTTTTCTTTTCCTGCATGCTTGATCATTATTTCAGACTGATGATAGCATATCAAGATTTGTAGGCAGAATTGCAGGGTTATATAATCCGCACATAGGTTGTTCTTCAGTGATCACAACCATTGGTGTACTCTATAAATTAAACTCTCTTAATGTACAATCCATTTAAGAAAAGCAATTCATGTAGGAAATGGGTTGTTTACACCGATTTCATTTGACAGAAGTTAGGTTGAGGTTTGAAGGTTATGTCAAAAGATATGATATGAACACAACTTGACAAATAAGAGGAAAGAGACATCTCTGCAGAAGATTTGTCATTAATTATTTCTTAAGGTACCTGAAGTATAATTTTTTCTGGGGCCTGATAGGCTTCCAAGAAATGGCACACATTGACAAATGCCCACTGCTTACTAGCACTGTCCTCACGTTTGAGATGATTCCAGCCAAATTTAATGAGCTCTTTCCGATGATGAACAAGGTCATTTTGGAGATATTTTAGCAGTAAAGTGGCGAGCTGCAAGAGTTCTATCCTCAAAGGCTCATCATATTCAGCAGAAACCTAATCACCAAATTAGGGAATAAATTAATGCACCTACAGAATATTTTGATACTATGGTACTTTCATTAAGGAATAAATTAATGCACCTACAGAAGGCACAATGACAAACAAAATGCATTAAATAAATAAAAGAAAAATGAAACTTCCAAGGGAGAACCTCTTCCGGTGGATCAAGAAGTTTGTCAACAATGGTTTTTATAATACCAGGGTCAACAACCTCCCAGCTTTGGGCATTCTGGAAAGCATGAGCAAGCATCGGAAGAATGAGCATTTGCATAACAACCACCAAATGATCATGACCAAGTTGTTTTGATTGGAAAAGGTTCAAGAAATGCAAGAGGAGCGCTCTCTTCATGTTCGGTGGATATCCTTCTGCGACCTGATATAGAATGATAATTTGTGCAAAAGCCATAAAAGCCAAATGAACTAATAAAAGAAAAGGTAATCTTCACTATGGGGAAAAATCAGCTTAAGTACCTCAATAATATAAAACTCCTTCAAAAAAGTGTAGTCAATGCGACTGTGGAATAAGAAGATGGAGAGGATATCAAAGAGAACATTAACTTCTTTTTTGTCATGACGCAAGTAATTCAGGAAGCATTTGACAAGCCATTTGCTTTCTTTAACCTGCATTTGAAAAATGAATAAAAACCAAAGGTTTTAGAATAATAAGTCAATCTAACTCAACCAATTAAGTGGACCTTTCATTTCTTCAAAATACAGGCACTGTTTGTTTGATTCACAATTAATATGGTCAACATTATAGGATTGATAAAAACTGATTGAACCAACTGCAGAACATTGTTGCAAAAGCAAAACCCAACTGTGTGCAAGGCATATGCACATAAGACCAATTCAAATTTTTTTCCTTTAGTTTTTGGGAGCTGGGGCAGAAAGACCATGCTTTCAGCAGAAGAAGGAAAAATCATGAACACACTTCTGTGCAAGTTAAGCATAACTAGAATAGGGCAATGATAACACAAAAGGCAGTGTTTAAGGCAATTGAAGAGATAAAAGATAGAGAGGAGAAATTTAACCAGCTATCACTAATGAAATTCAGTGTTCAACATTGTTTTATAATCATTTGTGTTATGAGAATAAAACTTTATTGTTCCCCAGTCAACAAGGTTATCTCAATAATATTATAGCCAAGAAGAAACTTCGTACAGCAGATATTACCATAAATGATTACCAAACTTACTTGCACTAAGTTTAACTCCTGTTCATTGTGCAAACGAGATACTCTAGCGGGTGACTTCCATACTAGTACCAAGGTATCAAACACAAGTTGATTACTATGCAACCAGCCCGGTATCAATTTGACCAGCATTTTAATAAGTGCAAGACCTTGAAAATAAGCATCCGAAGTTGCACCAGTGGGGATAGATGGTAAATTTGCACCATCAGCTGGAGGGGCAACAAGACTTTCTTCACCCAACAAAGCAGAAGGTGGAGTTGAAGAGCTAGAAGTCATCTCCACGTCTGATTTTGGCAGAAACTCAGGAAAGGCACTTGCAAGTATTTTCTGGGGGGATTTAGCCAGCTCGTCTCTCAATGGTTGGCCAGCATCTGATCTCAAAATGTACATGAACCTGCATTTCACAAAAGAGCAGAAAAGTTAAGAACACCAACAATGTCATTTCCAGAAACATAATTTAGAAATTAACTATAGTGTTTAAGCTTACCGCCTGAAGTATTTTGGATCACTTAATCGGGCTAGAAAATAATCAACAGCTAGTGTTGCATATCGATTTAAGAATTTTGTAAGAGGCAGACGATATGGACTGTTAATTTCACTGTATACTTGTCCAGGAGGAAGAGCCCCTTCCAAATCAATAGTCAAGGTCACAAGTTCATCAAGAAACTTCGATGCAGCATGGGGAAGTAAGTGGAATAGCTCAATGATAGCTGCACAGAACCAGTAAAAGAAATCACAATTAGGAATACACATACGTAAATTTAACCAAGACGCACAAAATCAGACCACACATGTTCATATCTCACCAAGCGTCTATGCAGGCATACATTACATAAGCTGCTAGCTAGGCAAACAAACTGTGTCCACTAAAGTGGATGGTCTAGATACTTACCTGCTGCAATTTTCGGCTCTTCACCAGCCTTCCATGACTTTATACTCTGGGAAAGCTTGTCAGGTTCCATCCATTTCTTAAGGTGCTCCAACAGCTTACCACCCAGGGTGACATTAAACCAGCTAGACAAAAGTTCAAGCAAGCGAGCCAGACCTTGCAGAAGAGGCATGCTAAGATTCTTGGTGTGAGCCAAGTTAACTAGAATAGGCCTGAGGCTGCTCTGCAGAAGTTCTTTCGGCATTCTTTGCTGGTTAATAACCTAAAAATAGTCAAGACAAATAAGGAAAGTAATTTCTGTTAAATAAAAGCAAGATCAGAAGCAAAAGCATTCCCTAGCCAGAATGAGAAAGCGAATAATATGACATGTTGAGTTCATTAGAGAAACTTGAAGAAGTGTTTTTATAGGAAGACAAATGGAAACTGAGTAAAACAGATAGCTCATGATGGATGTACAGGAAAAAGGGGCTTATTTTATTTATTTATTTATTATCCATTTGTGATGTGATATATGCTTCTCTCCCCCTGGTTCAATGTTTCCATTTTTCAAAAAAGAAAAGTACACTTATATTCCTAATGCATTATGTTAATTCTTGGTCAAACAATATTATGGACAGACTCGAACATACACATCAGTTGAGATGGGATACCCACAGAATCATCTATGAAGATCTCTGCTCCTTGCAACACAGCTGTTAAACGTAAATTATATACAAAAACTGAAATCATGGCCAAGCTATAAGGAAATGGAGATGAATATCTACATGCAAGCTAAGCCTCTGAGAAAAGCTAAACAATACCTGGCGTAACCCCTCCTTGGCAACAGCAACAATTTCTGGTGTCCGACATGTCAAGGACTTGAAGAACATGGAAATGATCTTTGCACGCAATTCAGAATGATTTTGAGTCTTGAAATCAGCCCATGCCATAGCAGTACAGAGTAGCTCAATGCAAGCTGTTCGAAGCTTATTTAGTGACAAGGTGTACTTGGGATTCATAAACTTCACAGCCCATGCATTTTCATCAGCCTCTGCTATTTGCAACGCTTCTTGCAGAAAGTTTACTAGCTCTTGAGTCAACTTGAGAAGTGGCGGCCTCAAGGCCAGGCAAAAATTCAGAGCTGTAACTATCCCAACCTATAAGTACCAAATCGAGTTAGCAAAGACAATGATAAATTGCATTAGTTGTAGGCAGCAACACAGCATACCTGTTGATCAACAGTCTTTGACCTGAGTGGCCGTGTGATATGGGGCTGAAGCAAAGGCTGATACAGAGGCTCAAGTAACTCTGATACCTCACTACCAGTCCTACTAGCCAATAGTGCCAAACATGATTGCACATTCTTTCTTACAATAATAGATGCATTGGGATTGAACAATTCTAAAGCAAGAAAATCAACTACCCCTTGAAAACTTTTCCTGCGTGGTTCACTGTTAGCTTCATCAACATTATTCACCACACGAAGAACCTGTGTAAGCACTTGACTAGTCTCATCCTGCTCTTTGCTTGCATAGGGAGGAAGTCTTTTGAGTACATAGACTAGACCCCGCACAATTCTTACTTGGAAGTGGCACAGAGTCTCAACAGTTACCTTTCCCACCAAAGCACCAAGTCCCATAACACCTCCCATCTGTGCTTGCCATGTCGTTCCATAGCAACAATGCAAAAGACGTGGAAGAAGTTGCTCAAAAACTGGGATGCAAACACTTGGGGGTGGTGAATATACAGGATTCATTGATGGACTAGACACAATCATAGGTGTACCAGGGCCTGCTCTTGACATCAGCACATCACCATGTTTTGAGCGAGCAAGGAAGAGAAGTGTTTCAGCAAAGATATTTAAAGCACCTAGAGCAGCTTTGGCATGGACCCTATTGTCATCAGATAGCACACCAACCAAAGCATCCAAGAATATCAAAGGGTCCAGCTCTTTCAGATTAGTGCTAGTCTTTGACCTGGAACTGACACTACTACTTGATGAAAGCATAGGCCCACCAAGAGCACTTGGAATTGAAGGGTTATTTGAGTTATAATCTATATGAAATATCATAGCAAAATGGCGGCAAACATTGACAACAAAATCATCTTTGGGGTCATGCAGATCTGGTTCAGCACTGGAAGCAATTATGGTCATTAACAGAATCTTGAAAACTGATTTCTCAGCCATAAGCTGGGTTTTTGTCTTCACGCCTAAATCAGCCTGAAATAATACACCATATATGTCATTATGCAATGCTGTACCATTCTACACAAACGACGTCATAAGAAAGAATTAGTACTTTCTGTTCAAATATGAAGAAAAGAAAATTCAAATATGACAAATTAATAGAACAAAGGGGATCCATAAAAGGAGCTTATAAATATCATTATAAACATATATTTATGCTATAGAGTATGAGAGAGTGTGGGCCCCAAGGTGTCTCTCTCTCTTTCATTATATATTATATTTTTATTAGAGAATATATCATTTTACTTTAATATATTTTGAGTACAATAAATGTATTAATTATATATTAATAATCTGATAAAAAAATTACATAATTAAACAACACTTGCAAGCTTTGAGTGATAAATCAGAATGAGCTAAAATTTCATAGGAATAAAATGCTAAATTGGTTAAAGATGAACATTTGTGAGATTGAAATATTAAACGAACAATCTTATCTAAAATTGAGGAAGAAAGGAAAATTTGTTCTTAACTTTTGTAGTGGTTTTTGGAGGAAGGGATTTTCAGAATTTTTGAAATGCATTACGAAGTGTCCTAGAAAATTTTAACTGAACTTACTAAAGGGAAAAGGAATGACAAAATAATGGAGATGGTGAACAGCAACAAGGCTTGGTGGCTGGATATTTCACGCAAAACAAGAATTCCCGACATGCAGAATATACAAACTTGAATTACAGAGACATTCCATCATAATGCACAAGACACTCAGGTTAATCTACTGAAGTACTAGATCAGGCACTATAAAGCACGTGCTGGAAAAGAATGTACAAGATGGTTTTGGAGACCATGTCATCCATAAAACAAACGGAACCAGGAAAAAGAAAAAGAGATAGAAAAAAAAAGTCAATCAAAATACGAGGACACTTGGATCCCTGTGAATATCAGCTAGGGAAGTGCCTCAGGAAGTGCCTGCAGCATAGCACTACAAAAAAGCAAGAACTCAATCCCATGCCACAACAGTACCAAAGTCAGTATTCCAAAGATGATATGATCCAAAGTAAATTTTTGTTGTCCTTTGAAAGGATGGGTGGAACATGAGGACTTCCTATGAGATCACAAATCCTAGCACTATTCAGGCCCAAGAGCAGTCAACTTCAGGCACATTAGTGGTACTATGATTGCATCCACATCCAAAAGTAAATTCAATTCAAATGGACATGACATCGGTACTGTGGGAAAACCTGAAATTGCTAATGTAGATTAGAAAACACTAACAACTGAGATTCAGCAGCATTTCAATCAATATTTTTCAACTACCTTTATATCTGATGTCTCGGACCTCCGCCAGGATGAATCAACTGCAGAAACTAAGGTGGTTGACAGCTGTCTGGCTGTATATCCCTCGTCAGAAACATTCCCAGGCAAATTAAGCTGAGATGATAAGCAAACACGGAGGAATTTCAAAGACTGTTTTCGGTAGAAAGCATCCATGCCACTGTTTTTGTTTATGACAGCTGCTACTGCAAGATTTATGCATCGATCCAAAGGCACCAAAAACGGAGTTGAAGGCTCAAATGTAAGTATAAGACGAAGCCCATGCTCTGGGTTATCTTTGCATTCAAGTGCAAGGGGCTCTTTAAGAAAACGTCTGTTGCGGCCACCTAACTTGCCAAGGAGTTGCAGAGCTTTTCCACCCCAGGGATAAGGTGCAGGCCTCAGGTGAGACCATAAGGATAAAATTACCTCTGACATGACATTAGCCATACTGGGTTCCAGGAAATCAGGATTTAAACTATCTACCCAAAATTCAAGTGTTCTTAAACCTAAACTCACTAGGTCATCACTTCCCTTCAGACACAAAACAAGAGGTCTCATAAGACGTGGAAGGTGCGGCAGCAATGAGCTTAAGCGTGCAGGCATTGTTAAGCATAGTTCAAGTAAAAGGTCCCTCATATCTTCACCAGTTGGACCCTCAAGCATTGTCAATAACATATTCAGGCAGGGCTGTAACATTGGAATCAGATCCCGGAGGAGAAGCTCAAATTTACATCCAGCAAGAGCCCTAAACATTGTTCGAAGAAGCTGCATATAACCAAGAGGTTTTTCAACTTCAGTAGCATTCTTCATGCAAACTTCCATTATAACAAGGACATGAGGCTGCAAAATACGTTCAAACTCTGCAGGTGCTTTAGAGACAGCACCAAATATAAACCGAAAGAGATTCAGAACCAGTTTTGCTGCAGGTGAATCTGGGTTCTTCAAAACATCAAGTTTGCTGCATACAAGAAAGCTAACCAAGACATCTGCAAATGGGCGATATACTTTCGAAGATTGCAAAAGCGAAGAAAAAATGTGAACCAGTTGAGTATTGCTAATCATGCATTCAAAAAGTTCAGGCATGCACAATGAGAACATGTCCATAAGATCTCGAGGTTCCATTATGGACAGTATTTGGGAAAATAGATTAAGCATGTCCCTCTCCTCATCCTTCTCCTTAAAGAGAGCTAAACAATGCACCCCACTCTTCAGGACACCTGAGGCTTTCCACACCTGTCAAAAATCAAAGTCAGACCAAGCCAATCGAGAGACAAGCAAGAAGATGCATCACATAATACCTCATCTTCTCTCATCCCTTTGAATGCTTGGGGAGCCGGTAAGCTAGAAGACGGTGAAACAAGCACTTGAGAATGTGTTCCATGCGTGGAAGGAGAAACCTAAACCAATGGAATTAAGCTATGAAAAAGAACAAGAAGCTAACACGTACAGAAATGTTAAATGAAAAGCAATTTTTAAATGTGGTTAAATTTTGAAACAGAAACCTGTGATCGTGGCAAATGTGCATGAGTGATGCTCCATATAATAGTCTTCATTCCTGAAAACATAACCACCCAAAGATTCTTAAGTTCTCTGAGAATAGGTAAATTAACAATTAGAAACATAATTCAGAAGCATTCATCTCCATTGAGTAGTATCAAATGGTGCTTGAAACTCTATAGGTTATCATAATCATCATCATAAAACATTGAAAGAGAACAAGGATGGTATTGTGAGAGGATCTATTATTACCCATAACTAAGGTCTTGATCAAATTCTTACAATCACTGACTTCCTTAGAATGTTCCACCGGAACTTGCAAATTCAAAACTGCCTGCAACCAATTACAAGTCAAGATTGAAGGAAGACAAACCCAAGATTGTGTATATGATGGATTTGGAAAAGAAAATATCAACCATTTGTATTCATCCATCAAACGAAAGAGGACACTCCTGTAACACATCAATGGCAGTGCTTCACTGAAACATGCAAAATGTTCCTAAATATTTTCCAGTACACAAGGATATTTATGCACAGATATTCAAAATAACTCCCGCAATACTGGAGAAAACATTTAATGTTTTCAACCTATGCAAAGTTCATTGATATATAAAATAAAGAGATTCACAGATAAACTAAAAGGCCTTTTATTTCAAGGATCAACTAAACACATTCTATTTATTGATACAACAACTTTCATGTGAGATACTTCAGGACTTTAGCAGTTTGCTTTTACCAGAAACAACTAACTTGATCATAGTTGGGCTTTAGCAGTTTGCTTGACCCACAAACAGCCCAACTTCACCACAGTTAAAGTTCCATGTCTTAAACCATGCGCAAATAAATAGCACTTCTGAAGACTGCGTAACCTCAGGCCATTGCCAGTATTTTTTGTTGAATATATTTCTAGACTCCAGCTTTGGTTCAAGGAAAGCAAACTACAGGTGATATTCCAAATGCTTTATCACAGCAACCTTCAAAAGGGTTCCAATACACAAGCAACAAATAAACAAGTCCTAACAGCATACAGCTAGCAAATACTAAATACTTAAATCCAATAGTAACATAGAGCAGTAGTTTATCAATTGTGGAACATTGTAAGTGTAGCAGTCTAGCAAGGCTTATCATTTGTAACAATCATATCTACAGAGCAAAATTTAAAATCAGAGAATGGGTTAACAAAGTATATTCTTGTAACAGCAGAAACAAGAAGCGTGAAGAACAAGAGCTAAAGTTCAAACTGGTGCGTCATGCAACATTAGACAGTGATTTAAAAGCACGTGGAAAGTCACAGAGCAACCTGCACAGGGAGTTCAAGCTTTGACCTCAAAGTAGCACGCTCCTTTCCATCCTCCCCTTCTTCCAACAGCTATCAACCAAAAAGGAAGTGCATTAATGATCACAGGCAAAAAACATGATTTGAAGACGGGAACAAGAAAATAGAGAGCAAAGAAGACAGGCTTCTGAAAAATGGAAAGAAAAATAATCAAATATTTCTATCTAGAAAGAAAAATGGCAATGATAAGGCTATCAGAAAGTTGGCTCAACATACTTTGAACCTTGAACAAGCATGTGGATGCAAGTATGCCATTTAATTAACACAGTGCAAAAGGTCAGGAAAAATCTTATTATATTTCAATTTATTTTCTGTTTTTTTAACTAAAATATCAACGGAATTGTTTGAAGACCGACAATAAGAAGGGCTATAGCAAAAACTGGAGCAGGAACATTTGAGAGCTAAAACTCTGCAGCAAAGTACTTTAGATAGGTACCTCCAAAAGTAACATCAAAAACCTAAACATATTTCGATGAGCTAGTATCCAGCAGAGAAAAGTAAACAATAAAAAAGGGGGCTTATGTTAGCGTCACTGCATTTTTAGACCATATCTGATTGCATCTGCCTTCAAATCCATAGCAATGAAGAAACCAGATAAAATAACACAAATATTCCATCTGCTCCAAAATGCTAATCAGAACAATGCCAAAAGATGATACTTATAAAGGAACCATCCTATAACCCAGATCAAACAACGACATGAACCTGTAGATTCCTATCTCTAATACAATAGTTCCACGGTATAATCCGGATCATACAACAACATGAACCTGTAAATTCCAATCTCTAATACATGTTCCAAGGTAATGAAATACTTCACATGCCAAGACAGTTTAGGCACTGAAAACCAATTTAACACCAGCTCCTGCGACTGAAACATATGATATCCACAAACTCTCAGAATGAAAAATACAAAATGAAGATTGCATGTTAACCATAGAGAAAGTGAGAAAATAAAAGCAAATGGCATCTAAATACACTCCAAGCATCAACTTAACCATATCCTAACACCAATTGCTGCACGGGGAAAAAAGAAGAAGAAGAAGCACGCGTGCCCTAAACTTCAATCCAGTAACTAACCAAAATTTTGTCCCAGCAAAAATACCACATGGAAAAGGGATCACCAAGCAAGGATTACCTGCGGAATGGTGCGCTTAAAAGTGCTGAATTTGCCAACAAAAGCATCCAAAATACGCCCCTGTAGGACCGCATAAGTTATTCCCAGATATAATGAGAAAATCCAACCAAAAGATATTTACAATACTTAAACTGACGTTCATACCAGTAAAATCCGAGCTTCATCCATGGTTGAATGGTCCACACCTTTCTCAAAAATTGGCTCTACCTAAACCCAACAAAAACAATTTAAGAGAATAAAAGAAAAGGTCTGTGGAACTAATCATAATTATGCCCCTAATTAGGAAGCTAAGCCTTTAAGGACAGAATAAAGTATACACACCAGATTTAACATTAACCGGGCACAGGTGGTGTGGATGCTGAGAGATAATGAAGCATCATGCATGTTACTTGAGAACAGGTAAATAATCCGTGACAGCTGCAGTAGAGTAAGAAAAAGGAAGTTAGAAGACTGATTTTCAATAAGAAGAACCAAAAGAATCTCATGGATAAAATATATTGAACCAGCAGGAACTTTTTCACTTTTTATGTTAATAAACTGGCAACAGAACTGACCAATAATTGTCTAGTACAGTGCACAACACATAGGTGAGAAAGCAAGAGATAAAATAGTAATTGAGAAATTTGATATCAGAAAGTAAAATTGACATCAGATATCCCATAAGAAACAGCACCTGTGATAAGGAAAGGTCACTCCGAACATGATGAACAATCTCTGCAAGTAGGCTATAAGCCAATGGCCTCAGAGTTTCATAGCATGCCCGACCAGTTCCAACTAGAACTCTAGAATGGATAGGAAAACTAAGTGTTAAACAGGAAATGTTCAGTGCCAGAACCACCAATAATGAAATTCTTAAAATTGAAGGGCCAAATATTCACAACTATCTGAAAATGATCGGAGTAGATGTACATACCATCAAAAGGAAAATTATAAGAAATTTTTAATATACAAACTAAAAATAAGCAAAATAAAATATGGACCAGGAAAATTGGCTCCATTTTATACAAATAATTGCACAAAATACATTCTGAAGAAATGTGATGGACCTCTTCCAGTAAAGCCACCAACCACATGATGCTTCCTTGAATAAGCTCAGAATCAAATGATTCAATCTTTTGTCAGCAATTTATACAGAACCTCTATCAATTTATTATTTTCCAGGAGTAGGTATAGATTGCCAACTGTGACGTTCATGCTCAATTTTCTCTTCCTCTGTTGTAATTTTTGCATTGAATTCTTTTACACTCAGTCATTACTTCACATAGTACCATTAAGCCCACACAACAAACAGATTAGAGTGCTATTTCAATTGTCTTCCATGTGCCCCAAAAATTTAATAATTAGACATTTTTAGCATCTCCTGAGAATTTGTGATCATGAAAGCTCATTAACACGTATGACCCATAATAAGATAGAAGATTTTACCGCTCTTCTAAAAGTGTGTCAATTAAAGGAAATAAACCCCTCTTGAAATCTGTCCCTAGAACATGTTTTAAGGCAACTAGCAGTTCCTGCACCAAATGTGCTCAGACATCAGTTTTTGAAACTACAAGAGACCAACATTCATAAAGAGAAAATCAATTAAAAAGCAATCATTAACCTTTCTAATGGCTACAGAGTCTGAGCATGTAACAAGCAAATTCACGATGCTTTTACATATACTTTCTTCATGTGGCCTAATATAGTCAGCAAAACTCTTCAACAGGTAGGTTAAGAAAGAAACTGTCTGCAAAAGGCAAAATAGAGTAATTAGTGTAATGATGTGATAGAAACAAATTGAGGTGCACACAGTTCTGGAAGTTTGATTACAACAATATGATTTCTGCCAAAGCTCTATTTGTTATTTCCACAGATATCACATCTATTTTATGTACCTCTCCCCCAGCTTTTTGAGGACAAAAGGTGGCAAAATTGAAGAGTAGCTCTGAGCACAAGAAAGGATGTCAAGTTTAGATCAAAACAGTAAACTTTCATCCATTTGGGAGCAGAGGCACATAAGAGCTTTTGTGAATATGTTTGAAAGTTTTTACATTATTCAAGTAAAGAGTTGCTTGACATTTTATATGCTCTAGCACTTAAGTGATCATTCGTTGGATCCTTACAGCCTGGAATCCCATTGCGCCTTCATATCCTCAAATTCAAATCTAAAAGCAAGACAAGAAACTACTTCAAGTGGTTTCACAAGCCCACGACAAAAGATGTTAACTTATTGAAGGAGCTTCAATAACATCACTGTTTCTGCAGTCATGCTAGATTACAGAATCCAAAAACATGAATATCTTCCGATAACACCATGATTCCAAGGCAAGTGAGAACTATGGTTTCCCTTCAAAAACAATCTCTCTTATTTATAAACATGAAGAGCACATATTTAAGTCATTTTAATGCCTGAAAAATCTACTCTAAGAAAAAACTGGTTTTCTCCCCTCCAAAATCAGTATAAATATACTAACAGCTAAGTACTGCCTTAAGTCATCAGCAACATCTACATGAAACGAGCTTTATCTCATGCAGGAAAAGACAATGAAGGGACATCATGAGCAAACAAAACTTACCTTAACCTGTGCACCCTTCAGTTCAATGAAGTTAGTTTTCAGATGGGGAGGAACCTTGTCAGGGCCCGGGACAGATATTGCAGCAACCATCAATGGCAATAAGTGAGGAATATTAGTTTGTACAAGACGGCTATACAATTGGAACAGAAACATAACCACAAGTGGACTCTCAGTAACTATCTTAAATGAACGAGTACTAGGATTAAGCTGGCCATTCCCAATGTGTCCAGTACTCAAAAGCCCTTGATCTGAAGTAGAAATTTCCATTGGTTTAACATCCTCAACAGCCGCGCTTGCGTTATCAAAGAAATGGTTAACAGTCAATCTAAAATTCTGGTAAATCTTACATACAAAGTCTAAAAATGGCTGAACCTCATTTTCTAATGTTGGCCTAAAATTCCTCAGAAGATCAAAAATAATACGAATGCATATCAACCCATTTTCTTCATTATCGGTAGTAAGCACTTGCATTGCAACTTTTAAAAGATCCTGAACAAAGGGCCGAAGAACCTCACTATGCGGTAAGCGATTCAGAATCTCCACCACAATATTTCGTAACTTATGCTCAGAATTATCTACAAATTGCGGTTTTGTAATTTGTAACAGAATAATAGAAGATGCCGGGAAGTAACATTTAAGAAAATTCAAATACTCCGCCGTGTGCGCAATCTCAAGACTATCCCGCACCTCCATAGCCATCTGTAGCCTCGTTTGAATCGCTGTTCAAAAATTATAAACAGAACATAATTAAGAAAAAGAAAAGGGACTTACATTTCTATAACTATTATCAGCTTTAACCTAATATGACTATCATCTCTCTTATATTACTTCAAGTTCCATGATAAACAACAAAAAACACACAAATTACACTCATTTCCTTCATTTTCTCAACGAACTAACAGGAAAATGAAAAAAGAAGGGGAGGGAAAGAAAGACTTACGAAGGTCAGGCTCCACGAGATGGCGAGAATGCTGCTCGAAATTCTGAATTGGACTCATGGCGTCAAAAACCCTAAGTTTTGTTCTCAATTTGAATTTCTAGGGTTTTTCTAGGGTTTCATGGTGGTGAACTGCTGCTAAACTCTCTCGCTTCGGTTCGGGTACAATTTTATGGTTGTGTAAAGAGAGAGAAATTGATTTCTGTGAGAGAAATTTAGGGTTTTAGCGAGTGAAATTTTGGGGGATTGTATCTATCGGCTCTGAAAGGGAAGGGTGAAGAAGCACTGCTATTAGTCTATTACTAGAGGTGAGAGTACTGACCCCTGCTATAAATAACTTCCTCTCGCTTTGTTTTGTTTTCTTTGTCTCTGGTATCCCTACCCAAGGACTCTCGAGAGATTTTGAGACCTAAAAAATGAATAATCAGGTGCTTCAGAGGAGAACCGACATCCAAGAACCGGGTCCATCGGTAAAAGGTTTTTTTTTTTTTTTACTGTTTTTCATCCACTTTTACAATTTTTTATTTGATTACGGTTGCGATAGATATATTCATTGGACTGTTTAAAATGAAATAGTTGAAAAGGTTTTAACAAAAACTTGATGAAATAACTGTTTATGTACTCATTGATTATTATTTATTAGAATAGTGTAAAGAAATCTTGCCCTCGCAAGCTAATACCTTTAAACTTGAGGTTGGAAACAAAATGGTGTTTTCACTGTGATTGATTTGTCACTGTCAATTTTAACAGCAACATGAGGTATTTTTTTTTTTATTTTTGATGCATAATAAAATAACATATTGATTAAAATTATTTTAACTAGCGTGCACTGCAGGTTGTTTAGGTTTTTTTATCTTGATTTTTTTATTATTGTTAATTGTTTTTTTATTGTGAGTATTCTGATTAGCTTGCATGCACCTTCACTAATTTCATAGGCCCTGAAGTTAATGATCATATAAGCCTCCAGTGACCCTAAGATTTGTGGGACTCAAATTAGTGATCTATAGAGAATAAACTCAAGACATGATCAATTGAGTTACACCTCTTATGATTATTATTGTTAGTTTTAGTTAGAGGCGTTTTGATCTTTTTCTTAATAAAAAAATATTATTTATAGGAAAAGATGGTTAGAGCATTGCCACACGCACATACACATGGGCGACATCTATGCCTTTTGGGCCACGCACGTGGGTTAAATCAGTGATCAAACGTTGTATTCCACGACAATATTGGAAGCATCCTCATATCCTCTTTCAAGTGGTCAGGCGCTTATTCACGACATAGAAATGGTTAGGCTCTTGTGGATTTTTTTTCTTCTCTTTTTTTTTCTCTTTTTTCCTGGGCAAAACTCAAAGGTGTCTGTCACTTTTCTTTTTATATCCGTTTTTGCCCTCGTTCTTTTGATTTCTATTTATTTTGTTGGTTATCTTTTTTTAATTTTTTTCTTCAACTTCATCCTTCATCATTTGGTTTAATTTGATTTTTATATCAAATTTTATCCTTATTTTTTTTTTGCTTTATTTATTATTTTCATAATTAAATTTTGTTTTTTAATTCTCTAAGCATTTGATTTTATTTTTTATGTTGAATTTGGTCCTTTTTTTTGCTATTTTTTCAGTTTTATCCATTGGCATTTTATTAATTTATAATTTTGCTTCTTTGTTTTTAGGGTTTATCTAGAATTAGTTCAGGGTTTATGACCAGAGTCACTGATTTTGGAGGTTAACACGGGTTCAATTTAGTCTTTTTTGTCATATTTTTTAAATAAATTTTTTTTATTTCATCTTTTAATATTTGACTTGTTAGGGATTGGTCTTCCTGTTTTTTTTCTTTTTTTTATAGGATCATCTCAATCTTATACCCATGGTCACAAGTTAACCCGAGTTCATTTGGATCTTTTTTTTATTGTTTTTTTTAAATTGTTTTTTTTGTTTTCGACGTTCTTTTTATTGCTATTTTTTGTTTTTAATCCCTTTTTCATTATTGTTTTCAATTTTATCACTCGGTATTTTGTTGTTTTAGAATTTTACTTTGTGATTTTTAAGGTTTGTCTTTTATGATATTAGTCTCGGCTTCATGGTTTTTAAGGTTTATACGTGTTGAGTTTGGGTTTTTTTTGTCTTTTTTTTTTTAAATTTCATTTTCATCATTCAATGTTTGATTTGTTGGAAAATTATCTTTGCCTTTTTCTTTTTGCTTGCATTTCTATGAGATTATCTCAGTTCTAGCCAATATGTTTAATAATTGAGCTTCATTATTTTATTGAGTTTTCTTTTAATGGGGTTACCCTTATAACACAACTGAGTTAGAGATTTTACATCTTGTTTGTGGTGGGTTCGGTCCAAGTATTTTTTACCTTTTTTCATATATTTTTTTTAAATTTCAGCCTTCAATATTTTATTTGCTAGAAATTGAGCTTTTGGTTCCTTTTTTTCATTTTGTTTTTTTCAACACTTTTTTTAGGTTAGCCAAGTTTGTTAAACCCAGTTGAGCCAATTACCAGAGTCTCGTGATTTTTTTCTTTTTTAGAAGAGTTTGCATTGCCTTGTCATCTTTTTTTTAATATTAAATTTTTTTGACCAACTAGCAATGTAGCATAGGCCATTTATCTTTAGATAGGACTACGCATATTGGCTCGTTCTCCATAGCGAGTCAATCTTAATTTTTTTTAAATGTAAAAAGAATATTAAAAGTATGAAGAATATTTTAATAATGTTATTAAACCTAACCATGTGGGTTAATTTTTAAACTTCCACTCAACTTTTTACCAGACCCACGCACCTTGTGTCTGGCAAGCATGCCAGACCCATGTGCCTTGGGTCTGGCAGCCACACTAGACCCAAGGTACGTGGATCTGGCAACCACACCAAGGCCAAGCTACTTGGGTCTGGTACCCATGTTTGGGGTTGGCATGATTGTTAGACCTAAATGCAGGTCTAGTATTATTGCCACACACATCCCTAAAATTCACTCAATTTTTTTTATTAATCTCTAATTTTTATGAAAATCATCTACAAAAATGTATAAATTAAGATAGTCAAAAGTACAATAAGTCTTTTACATATACAAAATTTTCTTTTCCTACAACATATTGTATCAATTCAAAAATTCAAAAGTTTTCTCTTATGATCATATATTTCAAATTTTTGTATATACTAATAGTTATAATGTAAAATAAACTCTCATTGTAACAAACTTTGACAATTAGATCATGCAACAACATCTCAAATTTAAAAAAGCATGAATCCTTTAAAAAATTATCCAACACATGGATGGAAACATAAAATTAATATTTTTATCCATAATGTATACAAAAAAGGGAAGTTTATTTTTGAACATTTGAAATAAATCACTTAGAACTCAACATTTTTTTTTATTCTTTCCTCTTTGAATATAACAAATTTATGAAATAAATTGCACATATAAAAAAGAGTTTGCAGTTAAGTTTTACTACATATGAATGAAAAATCCTATTTAAATGAGGCAGCGTTTGTTTTTACAGTCCAATCATGCTTTAAAAAATTATAAATTTTTTAACCCAAGCGTGGGTCTTGCATGGTTACCAGGCCCAGGCGCTTGGGTCCAGACCCAAAGTGTGTGGGTCTAACAGCCATGCAAGACCCAAAATACTTGGGTATGGCTAACATGTCTAAGTTGACAAACAACAAACAAAGATAATAATTATGCACTTTAAGTTGTTAGAAGAGAGAAAAGGAAGAAGAAATATAAACAATCAATCATCGACAACAATCTATTCATTATCTATCTACACGAGTCATACAATGTGGAAGACGACACAGCTGCACATCCAGTGAGGAGGCTGATAGCCAAATTTAGCCACCGAAAAGCGTAACCCACGTCTTCTTAATGGCATGTACGCCATCTATTTGCTGGAAAAGAAAAGGAAAGCCAAAGAAACGTCTTGTGAAAAGATGAGAAATTAAAAATGGAACTACAATTACAATCTACTGTAAAAGGTCTCTTAATCTTCAGTGATTTTCCCACACCATTTAGCTTTTGTTATAATAATAAGCTTTATGATATTCTTTAATTTCCTTTCTATTTATTTATCTCGGTCTCATTACTTATATCACATATTTGGCAAGTTGGCCGAGGTTGCCTCGAGTTTTTTTTCATGATCATTTTTTTAAGTTTGATATTTTTTCCATTATGTCCTTCAACATTGGTTGTTTTATAATTGAGTTTCATAATATTTTAAGGTTTGCCTTCTATTGGGTTATTTTAATTATATGATTTAGGTCATACAATTTAATTGGCTTTCCCGACTTGCTTGTTATTTTTTTGTCATTTTTTTAAATTACCTTTTTTTTATTTCATGCTTCTATATTGGATTTGTTTAGAATTACACTTTGAAGTTTTTTATTTGCTTTTTATTGGTTTATTTCGATCTTATGACCTTGGTTGCATATTTGGCATGCTCATTTTAGAAGACTTAAGTAATTTTTTTTTCAATTTTGTTCTTTTATATTTGATTAGTGGGAATATTAGCTTTGTCGTCTTTTTTGTTTTTGTAATTATTTTGTTTACAAGTCTTTATTTTTTTTAAAAAAAATTGGTTGATGTATTGTTGTTATCTCTTATTTTATTATCTAATTAAATTATACCAACTTTTTTGGCTTAGTTGGGTTTATGCCTTGAGTTGTTTCTTTTTTTACTTATTTAAAACAACCTTTCATCACTCGAACATCTTTTTTTATCAATAAAAAAATATTTTGCCCCACAACGTAGCATGGGCCCACAAATCTAGTTATTGTAATTAAATCCAATGTTGGTGCTACCATTGGTACATTACATTACAAATATATTATGAAAAAAGTAAAATGTATAACGAATTCAATGTTTATTCTATTGTGTATCTAGAGACAGGAATATTATAGATTCGCACAATGCCAAGTCATCCTTCTCTTCCTTTTTGCCTTGGTGAGTCTTCTTTTTTTTGTGCTCATAATAACTTAAGATGAGTTGTAATTGACGGTTGTAATGTTTTGGGAACGGGTTGGGAATTAATAGGTGTTAGCCTTAATTTATAGGTGTGGCCTCGTTTATTTGTTAATAGGAGCTGGGGTTAGTTTGCTGATGTAGCAATTTGGGCTAGTAGACATCATTATGCATTTAATGCATTTCCCACTTTGTAACTTTTGTGTTGTGTTTTTTACCTTAGAAGAGTTATTGGGTATGAGTAGGATTTAATGGTTGGATGGTTCTAGACAGTCATAACCAATTGTCAATTGTGCAATCTCTTAGTGTATTATTTATATTATATTGATATGCAACAAGATAAGTTAATTATTTTTCTTTTAGGTTTGTTTATTTTAATTCAATTTCATTCTGGAATTACCATGTTTTATATAACTGAAGTCTTTTTATTTGATTTTTGCTTGCCATGTTATTGTATAGGTGGGGTAGATGTTAACCTTATTTCTATTATTTTTCATAATAATGCTTATAAACTATGTGTGAGAGAGAATTAGAGTCCTTTTTCTTTGAGAATTACTAGGACTTTGTGTGCGAGTTTTTCTCTTTTATATTGTTACTTTGTATTCATTTGTTCACGTTTCATGTGTTTATAATTATTGTTTTATTGATTGTTGGATTATGTATATTTTTATGCTTTTTACTGTGTCTTTGCTTTTAGAACAAATGATGTTTGTGCTCATTGATAAGGTTTATTGTTGTTTTCTATTAAAAGCATTCTATCAGTTTTTAGAAGTTTTATTATCATGTAGGGTTGTTGTTTTTTTAAAAGTTTAGTTTTTCTAATTAAGGGCAATGTCATTGCATATCTAGTTTGGACATGGTTGACTAAAGTTATGTACGGTTGATTGATAGTTTTTTTCTTGTTTGTTATATTGTCTTTGATCTTTTATAATGTCAATATGGTTGTTTTTGTAGTTGTATGTTCTACTATGGTACATATACTGGTAGCTTGATATAGCTTTGTTATTTTTGTGTTTGTGTTTGTGTTTTTTATATGAATTATTTGATTTGTATGTTAGTTGCACAATTCATATTTAAGTTTGTCTTAGCTTATTAAAAAATTATGATATATACTTTTAGGTTTGTTGATTGATTTTAATAGAGTAGAATGTTAGGTGACAAGTAATTAGCAATGTTTTATAGAGTTATAGCTTGCTGGGAAATGATGAGGGTGTTTTAGTGATTGGATTGGGTGTAGTTTGAGTGATTGTTTTCTATCCAAATAGTAAAAGTTATCTTATATTGTTATTGTTAGTTTGGGACATGTTCTGAGTTTGATACACAACTTGCAACTTCTGTCTTTTTGATAAATCATGTTAACCTATTTTCAACAATTTTTTATGATGCTTGTGGTTTGGACTAATTATGTTATAATATCTAATTTTTTTTCTTTGTTATTTTTTTTTATTGATTTATGATGAAGACATGTTTTGCTCTATCTGATAAATTGCTCTATAATTTGTTTTTTATCTAATGTTTTGCGCAAAGAAAAAAATAGTTGTTGTTTATTGTCTTGGTTTGGGATGTTGATCAACAATGTTGGATTTTTATATGTTACTTAGGGTAACATTATCACAACAATTTGTTGCTTAGTTATGCAAGTTCAATTGTTATTTGTGGTTTAAGATTTCATATGGTTTTTAATACAATTGGGTTCGAGTCCTCTATTATGGATTGAGTTATTGTTTGCCCTATATTGGGGTCGCAACTCGTATTTGCCTATTTTAAGTTTTTCTCTTTTAACTTGTTATTCATTTGTTGGTGCATCTAACTATTTTTCCTATATGATCATCATTTTTTAAAATTAGATTTTTGTTTTGGTTGTTATTTGAATTACACTAGCATATCTTATTGGCTCTTATAATATTTCTTATTTGAGTTGGCTTATTTCTAATTTCACCTTTTCATTTATAATGCATTCTACTTTCTTTTATGATGGTAGCTTTTTTTATTTGCTTTTATTTTTTATGCAACTCTTATTTGATCGTAATGATTATTTTGGGTATGTTTGTTGCACCTCTTTCATTTAAGGTATCTTATCTAACTTCATTTTTTTTTTCATATTGGATTACACTTTTTTGTGCTTCTTTGTTTTAAAATATCATCTCAGCTTTGATGACTCGATTTTGTTTATTATTTGATTTGATAATTTGAATCTTAGCAAAATAAGTCCATCTTTCTTTGCAAGCTTTATTTGATATTAGATTTGTTGGTAACTTGAGCTCTTATACCAATTGTCAAGTGGTTTTGAGCTTATCTCTTTTATAAAATCTAGCCTGTGAGGCGAGGTTTTCCCTTACACTTATTTACTCAATTCCATCAATTTCCACAACCAATGCTGGATAACCTCAACAACCCCCCCTCATATATTAGCCTTTGGGTCAGAGCAGTGATAACCCATTCCTTACCCTAATTATAGGGTCCAGACTTGTTGGCAAACTTAGGCTTCGATACCAATAATTAAGTGGTTTTAGGTCAATCTCCTCCTTAAAAGCTAACTTATAAGGTGAGGCTTTCCCTTACACTTATAAACTCTCCACCAGCCTCTTCCACAACTAATGTAGGATAACCCTAACAATCTTCCCCTTATACATGAGGCTTTGGGTTAGAGTAGTGACAACTAATTAATTACTTTGATTGTAGGGTCTAGACTTGTTAGCAAATCTAGGCTTTTATACAAATTATTAAGTCGTTTGAGATTAGTGGTGGAGCCATATAGGGGCAAGAAGGGGCAATTACCCCCTTAATCTTTTTTTCAAAATACCTTTTATATTAGAATATTAATAATATCTTAATAAGTTTAATTTTCTTTGCTAGCTACTAATTGATCCAAGTTAGCTATTGTTAACTTATAGTGTGTGTGTGTGTGTGTGTGTATGTCCAGCACATTTCACTAAACTTTTCCCTTTTCTTTCTTTTTCTTCCATCAACTAATCGAGAGCCTTTCTTCTTTTTTTTCGAGCTACTATCCCTGCCTCTTCTTTTTGTAAAATTTCTCTTCAAGTCCTAAGCTATTAATTAGTTAAGTAAGTAACCTCTTATAATTTATGCTTTAGGTAAGTTTTCTTCATCTTTTCTATTTGTTTCACTGTCTAATTTTAATTTTATTCCTTTATAATTTTTTTGGAAGAAGTTGACAAATATAGGCTCTTATACAAATTATTAAGTCATTCGAGACTAGTGGCAGAGCCATATAGGGGCAATTGCCCCCTTAGTTTATTTTTCAAAATACTTTTTATATTAGAATATTAATAATATCTTAATAAGTTTAATTTTCTTTGCTAGCCGCTAATTGATCCAAGTTAGCTATTGTTAACTTATAGTCTAATATATATATATATATATATATATATATATATATATATATATCCAGCACATTTCACTAAACGTTTTCCTTTTTTTTCCTTTTCTTCCATCAACTAACCGAGAGTCTTTTTTCTTTCTTTCGAGCTGCTATCGCTGCCTCTTTTTTTTTTGTAAAATTTCTCTTGAAGTCCTACGCTATTAATTAGTTAAGTAAGTAACCTCTTTAGGTAAGTTTCCTTCATTTTTTTCTATTTGTTTCATTGTCTAATTTTAGTTTTATTCCTTTATAATTTTTTTGGAAGAAGTCGATATATTGAAATGGCTAATCAGAAGGTAGCTAAAAGCAAGATACAAAGACAAAAAAACAAAGAAGAAAACAAAATAATACAAAAATAGAAAGCAGAATAACTAACTATTCCTTTATAATTAGTTATAGAAAATGTTAGGGTTTATGATAATTTAGGGGTTTGTTGAATTAATATGTGTATGGGTTATATTATATGCATATGGATATAAATTGAAATGGGTTTTAATGAATTAATATGTATTTTGCTATGAATTTCTTATGGAAAATGATGATGATGAACTTGCTAGTGATTAAAAATAAAGTATAAGACAACTAGAAAATTAGGAACATAATAGAGAAATTAAAAAAAAATATTTAACATTTATGTTTAATTACCTTATAGAAAACAATAAGTTATCAAGAACAACATCAATTTGTCACGACAATCTTTTTAAGCTATGATTTTAGCTTCTCTCTACAAATGTCAGCATAAAATTGTTGCCAAGAACTTCACTAGTCCTTGGAAAATTTAAAAAACACAAGCATTGAACCCATTTTAAACTAAAAATAAATGAATGATAGTTTGGTTGTATATATTGAGAAAAATATCTTCAATGAGATTGATAATGAAGTTATTATGAAGCGGTTTTAAATATAAAAACTCGAAGAAAATAATTATAATTTAAGTTTCTCAATTTAAATGTATTCTTAAATTAATTTTGCTTGAATGAGTTAGTACAAATATTTTAAATTGATTTCTTTATATCGCGCATGTCTACATAATACATAATATTAAGTATTTATTAGTAATTTGCCCCCTCATTTGAAAAATCTTGGCTTCGCCATTATTTAAGACATATCTCACCCTCAAAAGCTAGCTTTTAATAGAGAGATAGGCCCAAAACAACTTTAACAACGCTAATATAAGAGTTTTTTTAGAAAAATAAATATTTTATATTTTTATTCTTTATTATGATGCTTTTCTATTTTTGTTCTCATATTTGAAGGACATATTTTTTCTAGCTTATTGTTCATGTTAAATATTATTATGATTTTTTAGCTTTATATATATAAGTTGTAATAACATTTTAGCAAGGATAGACAATAATGAATAAAATTAAGTATTTTAAGAGTCTTTCTCTATTTGTGATGTTTTTATTTTATCTTTAAGGTTTTTGATACGTACCAAACCTTTTTTTATTCTTCATTCCTGTTCGCGTCACCTGGTGAATAGGTTTTTCAACATGGACTTTATGTTGAGTTTTATCCTCTAACAATGCATCTAATTATAAGGCTTTCCTTGCCGGTCTTAGCCTAACTAAGACTTTAAATGCCTACCATGTTTAAGTATAAAATGACTTCTAGCTTATCGTTGTCCAATATAAAGGATAAATTGACACAAAGAGCTATCTATGGTTAAGTATCTAACCTATTTTTCTCTCAAAAATAAAGATGAAAAATTGATCTCCAATGCTAATATCCCTTAACAAGAAAATGGCAAAGCTAACATTTTATCAAAGTTAGCCATTATTAATCATGTGAAACTCCTCTTGATATATGCTTTGATAAAAGTGTTTAAATAGCCGAGCATTAAACAAGCAGAAGAGCTCTTAGGCATAATTTGACACCAAAGAGCTATTCACGGTTAAGTATTAACAAAATGTCCCATCCCATTTTACCTCTAAAAACAAGTCATTCATGAATTGAGTATCTTATAACAGGTGAGGAAATAATATTATTTCAATTTCTTTTTTGAATAGTTAATGATTCATTATAAAAAATGCTAAACATTAACAAAATATAACAAAAATAAAGTTTAAGAATACACGTGTATCATTGAATTATTTATGAAGTATAAAATGGGATCCTCCATATATCAAATAATTTATATGTGTTCTTGAACTTTTTATTTATTATATATTTTTAAAAATATTTAGCATCATTAATTATTTATCAAAATTCAAGGGGTCCTTGGCTTATAGGTGGCTTGGTCATTGTTTTCCATGCTTGAATAGCAATCTATTCACATATCTTTTCTTCTAGGATCATAATGCAATTTAGAAACAAAAATTATTTTTTCTTTGAGGTGAATTATGGTCCAAATATCCCAATATGTATTGATAAAAAATAATTGTGAAAACCTCACAAAAGTTCTGATCCATTGAAACAATCTCAGTAAGGTTTTCCATCTAGTTTTCATCTTGATTAATTAAATCTCTAAAACATCAATAAATTCTAAACTAATTTCTTCCTGACAATGTAAGTTTAACAAATTAAATGGTTAAATAATCATATAAAAACCCATGTGATTTCTCTTTATTTATATACAAAGAACCGTGGAATCTTCCACGATTTTGCCTTTGCGTAATTGATAATTTATGTAATAGTCAGATTATTTTTTCTAACATTTCTTATATAGTTTGCTCTATATATCAAAAGATTGGAAGAACTTCAGCGGAAAAAGAGAAATTATCTTCCTTTCACATGAATACGCAATGGTTTTTTTCTTAACTAAAACTAGGAAAGGAATTTATTGAGAAATCATCCATTGGTAAGTTGAGAGTTAATCAAGATAAAATAAAAGAAGAAGAAGAAGTTTGCAATCTATCTAGTTAAGATTGATCGTGTTGGCTTGGGATTTTTGTCGAGGCTTGCCTAAATTATTTATGATCCAATTTACCGACGTGGACCCCTAACGGACCCAGTCATCTCTTTGGACTAGCTGAGTTCAGTTCAAGTGGAGGCAGGTCCCAATCAAGTTTAGAGGGCTAAGCTATGAAACTAACGAATCAAGGAGATCAACATGGATGGTCCAACCACCCTTGTCACCTTCAATTAACAAGATTACAGTGTAGTGGACGCGAAGAAACAAATTAAGTAAATAAATGAAAAATAAAAAATAAAAAAGCCCCATGATTTATTTAACAACTTCCTTTGAAGTAAGCAAGCACATTAACAACAACCACTTATAATTGATAGCCAGCTCCTTGTATTAAAAGGAGCTAGCCAGCCCTCTCTTCGTCACCCCACGAATCCATTCATCCCCTGATTCTTACTCTTCTTTTCCATCACATATATAGAGTGGATATATATACATATTTTCAAGTGCTAAGCATGAACAGAGAAGAGGGTGGATTATTGGTGGTCAATGGACGGGCGGAGATTGATACAAGAGCACCATTCAAGTCTGTCAGAGAAGCAGTGGTGTTGTTTGGGGAAAGAGTTTTAGCTGGGGAAATCTATGCCAACAAGCTCAAAGAGGTTCTCACTACGTCTCTTTCATCTTCTCTATATATCTCTTATGTTTGGATATCTGTTCTGGCATCGAACACAATTTCTTTCCACGTAACCAATCAAGAGCTACAGTTTCAATCTTGAATTTAATGATGTACTAAAACAGAACTTGTGTCTTATATATTGTATATAAAACTTCAATGGTAATTTAATAATACTGTGTTTCTTAATGTCATGTCTAGTAGTTGCCATTGTCTGTCCTTTTTTAACGAATTACTTTTTAGATAATGAATTTTTTTCTTCTTAAAACTATTCGCCAACAGTACTGAATTATAGAAAATTCAAGTAATAAACTTTATCCTCTTTTTTAGATGTCATTAGAATCTCAAAACTTGCCACTAGAAAATAATTTTTTTTTGCTAATCAAGGTACATTTTTTTTCCTGCTAGATGCGAACAGGAGGGAGAGAAAATGGACAGGCTGCTCCCTCCAGATTTGGAGCCTTAACAGCTGAGCTTGAGGAAACAAAGCAAAGCCTCCAAAAAGCAAGAGAAGAAGGTAACTTGATGACCTACAGTATAAAATCTCTAAGAGAAGAACTTGAAGAAACAAAGAAAGAGCTACAACGATTAAGGGCAAGAGAAAGAATGCATAAAAAACAACCAGTACTTGATGATCCAGAGATTGAAGACATCAAGTTCGTTGAAAATGCAACCAAAATGGAGATGATCAAGAACCATACTGGTATTGAAGAACCTACAGACTTTCAAAAGAAGAGAAGTGTGAAATTCGCCAGTCCTCCTTCATTGGCTAAGGTTATTGTTTCGAAAGAGGAAGTGCTAGAGAGACCTCACTCTTTTAAAAGGATGGCCAAGAAAAGGTCTCTAATCCCCCTTCTAGGATGGTTATTTTCAAAAAAGAAAGGAACCCAGGACGATGAGTCTCCTAGATAATATTGAGAAGCTGCTCGTAGATGGAAGTTTCAGTTCTCGTGCGGTCTGCCAGAATGAGAAGTCTCCTTCGGCTTTATAGTAATGACGGTGAGAAAATAATCAAATACCAATGCAAGCCACTTTTAGGCGTCCATTTCTTCGGGTTTTTTTTTTTTTTCACGTGTTAAAAAAAATTGTTTCTAATAAACTCAACACAATTTTGTAAGGTTGGAATTCTTTCTTTAATGTAAGGTTGTGACATGGGTTTGGGCCTAGATCCAGAAGTTTTAAAAGTTTGTAATAAAAAAATCCAGATTTTCAATCTTATATGTTGATTTCAGAATTTTTTTTTTATTAAATTGGAAAGATATCATCAATTAGCTTATACTGGATTTGTAGCCTGCGTGACACCGCGAATTAAATTAAATGTTTTTAATAAAAAAATGAAAATTATGTTTTTTTAAAAAATATAAGAAACTTAATAATCAAATTAAATTTTGATTAATTTAATAATATAATAAAAAATAAGACAATAACAACAAAAAATAAATGAAAAAAATCATTTTGAGCTGAGCTGGGTTAATACATGAATTCCATGACCTGTACATAAGATATGTTAAGATTACATGTTTATTGTGTATCCTAAATTATGAAATTAAGATATTTCGATAGAAAAAGAAATTGACTATAAATAAAAATAAAATTGCAAAAAATAAAAAACAAATATAAATCAATATATTTAATAGCGCAACACATGTCATTTACATGGTTATGTTTAATGAATTTATTTATTAAAATTAATTTGTAATAGAAATTGATAAATAAATAAATTTTATTGAATAAAATAAAATAAAAATACTATGTAAAGCTGCACATATTAAAAATATCATAAAAAATAAACATTTTTAATTTATAAAAATAAATTTAATTTATATGAAATATATAAAAAAAAACAGATAAATCATATTGACCGCATAAAAAATTAAAAATACCCAATATAATTAAAAAATAATTTCTATTTTAAAAAGCTAAATAAGCCAAAAAAAATTGACATAAGAGGGGTATTAATAAAAAAATACTTTAAAATATTTAAAAAAATACATAAAAAGGTATTAAATGAAAAAAAAAAGTATCAAAAAAGAAAAGGCTCAAGTATCCTTATTTATGCTAATCCTTTTAATTTAATCATTTTTTGATTAATCCAATTAAAATTCTCCATGACTATTATTTTTTAAATTAAAAAATTAAAGGGGCAGACCTATCATCCACCCTTATTTTTTTAAAAAAAAGAATAGGCAGAAAACGCGTTGCCCACTGCGTGCTGTCTGCTAACATAGATTCCAGTTACCATGGTGGTGGCTAAAAAATCAAAACGTACTTGTTTTTTATCCAAGAAACCTATTTTTAACATATTTCAACCACAAAACAGCTTACAAACAATATTAAAACATCAAGAAACCAAGCTATCAACCCATTAAACCCAAAAAAAGGTCTATACCACTAAATCATACAAGAAATAATATTGCATTCTTGGCATAGATCTGATTTTTTTAGTCTATATTGAGGCGTAAAACAGTCATCATAAGACTTCTCTTACCTAGTGGAACCTGTTGTTATCAATTTTAACATGTTTGGTGGTCGGAATTGTCACTAATGAAAAACTTTCTATCTCTTTATTAGAATCCAGCGACTCCTCTCTCCTCCCATAAAAAAAAATTGAAAAATAAGAAAAATAATTTTTTTTCTAAAATGTGTTTTTTAAAAATTAAAAGGACCGATCACTTTATAGCAAAAAAATTAGGGACTAAAATGTACTTCACAAACAAATTTGAAAGCACCACCTATATTACTTACATTTTTCACTTAAGTCATTTGTATTTTAATTCAATTCTTCCTAAAAAAAATTCAATTGATTACTAAATTTAGCTCAAAATAGTTTAATTATGCAAAAAAAAAAAAAAACTCGAGAATTAAATTAAAACTTTTTTAAAAAATCACTACTCCAATCCACAGTGATTTGTGAGAGATCGAATAGTGATTTTATATATAGTAAAACCCCTATAAGGCTTAGTTTATGTTAATATTAACAAAATTAATTTTTTTTTTATAGATGATTCAAAAGATGTAACCCTTACATCGATCTAGTATATCTAAAATAATATTTTCCTTTTTAAAGTTTTGAATTTAAAAAATTAAGAAAAAATATCGACCTAGTATAGCTAGAAGAATATCTCCCAACACTGGTTTCAAAGTTTTGAATCTAGAAAATTAAGGAAAAAATATACCTCTTTCAAGCAACCCTTTAAAATTAGCATCGAGAATTCTCCTATCTATAATATTCAGAAAATTAAATGTGAACAAAATTTTACTATTCACAAGAGAGGTATTTTCAAACTGTTGCCAACTATATAGTTTTTTATTTTATCCCTAAGTTTCATTTGATGTAATATTCCAGCTTAATGTAAAGAGAGTAGCAAATCGAAGAAAGAGGAATGAGAAGAGAGAAACTGTTAAAATTCGTTGTTCTAGTGCATATTCCGGCCACAAAAGGCTACCAATGGGCAAGTTCATTGGCATAATTGAGAGCCTTCCTCATGATCATAGATTTGGCTCAAAATTTGAATATGATGTTTGAGTTTGGATTGTATTAAAGTGAATCAAACTAGATTTTGAAACTCCGGATGGGTTTTATGAGGCTTGAGGGTTGATATTGCACTGTTTTGAGCCTACAAAAATGGTTCAAAAACAAGGTTTTGGTGTTGGTGATCTCTATCTATTTCTCATTTTCCCTCTCCTCCCTCCTCTTTTACCTTCAATTGCAAAGTAATGTCAACAACAATTTCACCCACCATCATGCTCCATCCCACACCTTGCTGGAATCAACTTGTGCGTCGTCATCAGTATCACTAAATAAGTTGTGAACTAAATACTATAGATAAATAAAGGGCTAAATTAAGCAGTGTTGAATCTTGGACCAAACTCATCAATTGACATCGATGATCACACTCTCTTTGATTCTCATATGATGATCCATGTTCCTTGAGATTAATTAGAAGCTACTCCCTTGTATCCGCCACGAGAGGGTGATGTTAAGAGGCAGTCACATAAAGATTTGAAGCTTTTTGATCATCCTTACAGCTATATATGAGGATGTTTTAGAAATGGATTTTATGGGCTGATCTAAATGTCATTTGGTAATGTGGTTGCGGGTGAG
>Ga0325405_1000200_pt1 | contig 56625 bp, 32 predicted proteins | sample PopdelMetagenome_21_FD_205663 | JGI IMG/M metagenome (GOLD analysis project Ga0325405, IMG submission 205663) | Populus deltoides microbial communities from Bellville, Georgia, United States - Xylem-Control-R2 | ecosystem: Host-associated > Plants > Phyllosphere > Stem > Wood/Secondary xylem...
ATTACTTGAAATAATTAGTTGAAATGCCACAATTACTAAATAATTACTTGAAATAATTATTGATCATGGATGATATATTTTGTAAAATGAAATAATTACTTGAAATGCCACCATATCACCGACGGACTTAAGTCCGTCGGCATTTCACAGAGAGTTCGCCAATAATTACTTGAAATGCCACCATATCACCGACGGACTTACGTCCATCGGCATTTCACAGAAAGTTTGAAAATAATTACTTGAAATGCCACCCGATCACCGACGGCCTTAAGTCCGTCGGCATTTCACAGAAAGTTTGAAAATAATTACTTGAAATGCCACCCGATCACTGACGACCTTAAGTCCGTCGGCATTTCACAGAAAGTTCGAAAATAATTACTTGAAATGCCACCCTATCACCGACGGCCTTAAGTCCGTCGGCATTTCACAGAAAGTTCGAAAATAATTACTTGAAGTGCCACCCGATCACCGACAGCCACATCGACGAATTTAAATCCGTCGGTATGTTGTCGGTGGGTCAATTTTACCGATAATATTACCGACGGACCACGTGAATTTCAAAGGGTTGTGCATTAAATGTGCCTCTGACCGCGTCATTTTGCCGACGAAATTACCGACGGACCACGAAAAATATGGAGGGTCATTAAAAATTTTGGTGTGAAATTCAAAATTTACCGACGGATTTTTAACACATCACCGACGAAATAAATTAAAATAATAATTAATTTTATATCCGTCGGTGAATCCGTCGGTAAAACTGCCATATAAGTTCAACTGACCGCCCGTTCAGTTCATTTTTTCTTCTCCTTTGTTTCTCACCTTAAGATTTCGATTTTTTTCCTCTCAATTCTTCAAAGCTTTCACCTCCAATCTCTAGCAAGTTTTCTTCATCATCTTTATCAGTTTAAAAGGTTAGTGTTTCCTCTATTTTATTTTACTTTAATGGTATTTTTTTGCTTTTTTTTGGTTATTTTTTTTGTTTTGGTGTATTTTTTGTAATGTAGATAAAGTCTATAGTTTTTTTTGCATAATTCATTGCTAATGTCTATAGTTTTTTTTAATTTATTGAATAATTTTTATTGTTGTATTGGCATAATTATTAGTAGTTAATTTGTTGAATATTTATTGTTAATGTTGAATTTACCATAGAATTAGTAATTGAATATGTTGGAATAATTATTAGTTTTACTCTATTATTGCATGATTTGTGTTTAATTTTTTCCATTTATTTTGATTGTTATTCTAGAGTTTTTTTTTTAATTTATTGTTTTGTTGTATTGGCATAATTATTGAATAATTACTTGAATTGTAATTCTTAATGTTGAATTTACCTTAGGATTAGTAATTGAATATGTTGGAATAAGTAGTATAGATTGGGTAAATTGGTTGTGGCTATTGTTAATATGTGCAGGTTTGTGGATTTGGGTAGTATCCGGTATAGGGGAGGTGCTGTCGAATTTTTTTTTTACATTTGAATTTAATTATATAATTATTTGTATCAAATTATGTAGATGCATAGAACGAAAACCAGAGCTGGTCGCTCAGGTGCGGTCGCAGCTAGTTCGTCTAGCAGCGAGGATGATATTTCCTTAGGTGCCTTTCAAGAAGAGGCACCTACACCACCTGCGCCGTCAACCAATGCTGCCTCTTCCAGCGGAATCAATTTACCCACAAGTACGAGGCACAGTGGAAGGACGACCTTTCAATGTAAGTTTGTTAAGGTTTTAGTTTTTTTTTTTAAATTACAACATAATTTATGAAGTAATCACTATTGAATTTATTTCATTTATTTTCAGGTTCACAAACATTGAAGCCGCCCGAGTAATATCATCGGCGTTTAAATCGTCGATGGAGATTCCATTGTTTCAATGGAGTCAGATATCCAAGCATCCTGAATGGATGCCTCAAATCAATGCATGGTTTAACAGGTTTGAGGTTGGTATTAATTTATAATTTTCAGCTTATTAATATAATTGTAAATAAATTATTATTTTTATTTAAACTTGTTTATTTATACACAGCACAAATTCTGCTGGGACAGTGAGCATAACACTGTTGTGAGGAGGGTGTGGGAAAATCACGCGGCAACTAGGTAAGATCGAAAACAATACAGGATTTTTTTAGACAAAAATTTATGTTTCGAAATGTAATTTTTGGTTGCGTGAAGTAGGTTGCGTGATTTTTGGTATGAAGCACAAAAAAAGGCAAAACAAACCGCGAGGGATAGGGGTTTCAAAGGCTGGAACGATGTTGCGGTTTGGAGGGATTTCAAACCGATATACATCCCGGAAGATATATGGCCGCACTATCTTAAGCACGTGACGTCTGAGCGGTTCACACGACGCTCACAGTCCGGTGCTGGCAACCGGAATCGGCCAATTCATGGTGGGGTGACAACGCACACTGGCGGCTCCGTTTCGTTTGCTGCACATGCGAAACGGATGGTAAGATTAAGTTAAATGAAATATATCGTTAAATTCAGTTGTTACTAATATATCTTTTTTCATTATAGGTTGCGTCTCTTGGACGTGAGCCGAGCCCGATGGAGCTGTTTGTGGAGACGCATATGCGGAGTCAAAACCGCCAGAAGGGGGCGCAATAGTTCGTTGATAACTGTGCTCAGCATTTCGTGGTATGTTTGTTCAACCATTTTATTTTGTAAGTTATTATGTAAGTTATTATGTTTATTGTATTGAATATGATGATTACCTTTTTTTTTATTTTCAGTAGACGTATAATAATCGGTTGAGGGAGAGATACGGGGACGATACTTTGACCCATCCGAAATTCGATCTGGATTTGTGGATAGAGGTTGGCTCGTCAGGTGGACCCGATAAAAATCGGGTTTATGGGCTCTCCAACACTACGCCGACAACTTGCGGTCGACTCGTAGTGTTTCAACCGTTGGGAGCTCCCAATCAATATCTAGCTCCCAATCTAAAGAGTTCGTGGCCTTGCAGCAACACACTGCTCAGCTCACCGAGAAATACGATAACCTAAAAGCGGAGTACGCACAATTCAGAGCGGAACAAAGAGCAGAGTCTGAGCAACTCAAAGCGTCTCAAGCACAACAAAAAGTGGAGTATGAAGCGGCTCATGAACAACAAAAAGCGGCTTATGAACAGCTTCGCGAAATAATCATGAACATGTCAAATAGTAGAACATGTGCGCCTAATATTTTTTGGCCGTATAACCACCAGCCTCCTTCAGGATCTCCTCCTCCTCCTCCAGCTCCACCTTTATATTAATTTGTAATCAACATTATTTACCTTTAAAACTTCATTTAATATTTTTCTTGAAACATATTTAGTTTGTAATGAATATTATTTAACTTTGTTTTTTTTATGTTTAATAAAAATTTTATTTGCATAATTGGTTTGTATAACAATTAATATATATAGTTTTATATTATATATCCTAAATATTTTTTTTAAAACAAATTAAGAAAAAAACTATTACCAATGATTTTACCGACGGATTAATTCGGTCGGTATTTTAAACGTTCACCGACAAACTTACCGACGGAATTAATCCGTCGGCATTTGACAGTAGCTTCCACTAGTACCGACGAATTTATAGACGGACATATTCAGTCGGTATTTCATACATTCACCGACCGATGTACCGACGGATATTTATTTTCCGTCGGTAATTACAATGTCACCGACGAAATAAAAATCCGTTGGTATATTTCAAGCAGGAATCTTTTTTTTTGGCGCGCACGTTCCGTCTGTAAAACCGTCGGTAAATGGTTTTTTTGTTTTTCCGACCGATATACCGACGGAATGGGGAATCACCGACGAAGGTAAAGCCGACGGACGTATTCCGTCGGTGATGACGTCGGTAAAAAAATTACCAACAAACTTCTAATCATACACTGACGGAATTGTTCCGTCGGTAAAACTGTGAAATCTTGTAGTGATTCCTACTATTTGGTGTGATAATCTTAGTGCCACCTATCTCTGCAAATCCTATTTTCCATGCTTGTACCAACCATGTTGAGGTGGATTATTATTTTTTCTGAGACCGAGTTGCGAAGAAAGAAATTCATATTCACTTTATCCCCTCTCAGGATCAACTTACAGATGTCTTCACCAAACCACTTTCTGCTACTTCCTTTACTGCTTTCCATTACAAGCTTCGGGTTGATCCTTCACCCTCAACTTAAGGGGGCATATTATAAAATGTATAGCATGTATATATATGTATAGGAATTAATGTAGAGTTATTCCAATGTTTTTATCCCTATGGTCATTATCGTGTACTGCCACATATATATAAATAGAAAAGGTTGGCTAAAACACAACCTAAGTCATTCTATTATTCTCAACTATCTTGACATAAGATTGAGCTTCTTTGCAAGATTTAATGAGCTTTTTTTGGATTGGTTAATGGGTGTACAATGATTGTGCATTAAATGCACACCCCACTTGTCATCTCCTTACCCGGTTTCTGGTGTGGATTTTGTGTTTCTTGCAAGGGTTCGGAGTTGTTTTCATCTAGGATTGGTTATCTTTGATGTCACAAATTGTTCTCCGTGTGCATACCAACATAAGTAATCCTCCATGAACTCTTTGGTTAGAAGATGTATCATTACAATATCTTTTATCGGTAACAAGGGGTTGGGAGGGAATGAGGCTCTGTAGAAGGAGCTGCTATGGAAAGAATACGGTATGGCTGCATCAATTGTTTTTAGTTTTAATTTCGGTTTTCTCTCTTCATGTACTTTATCATCTTGTTACCGATAAAAGTTTGTCTCTTTTGAATAACAAAACTCAATTTCTAAACCTTTATTTAAATGACGTAATCACCTAGATTTGGAGTCAAAGGGCCTGTATCACAAAATAATTTTTCTTTTACTTTTTCAGTTTTGTTTTTCAAGTTTTTTCCAATAAAAAGTAAAAAAATTATGTTCATTTCTAAAGTTTTAAAACATTTTTTCAACCCAGGAAACTGGAAAATATGTTACACTATATTGTTTTTCATTTCGAGAAAAATAGACACTTAGAAATCGTGTTCAAATTAATCCTGTTTTTTATTATGATATTCTTAATATTTTAACATACACTATTTTTTATCATTAATTTGAGAAACATTTTCCACCTAATTAAATTGTACACCTAATTTTCCACTCAAACATTTTCAATTTGTTGTTATTAATCCAATGGAACCAAAGTAAATGGAACAAAAGTTAATGGAACATTATTATCAATTCATGTAAAAACTCTTCATGAAAAAATATATGGGATTTCTACTGTATATATACTGCGTATCAGGAGGTAGTTAATTGTAGATTTGCATAGTTGATTTTCACGGATTTTAGTTATTACTCTACTTTTTTTTTAAGGCTTCGAGAGCTACTCTGCTTTTTTACGCCACTATAGTTACTTATTATAAAAACACTGTGCATTTACTATGAATAGAGACTCATTATATTATAGATGACATTATAGACATTCAGTATTTTCACTGTAGATAACAATATAACACCTGTGGGGGCATTATCTTTGTTGTTTGTAAGTCAATAGGTTGTTAGGTCGTTGCAGCAAGACCCAATGGTGTTAGGTCCTGCTGAACCCATTATCGTCGTAAGACCCATCGGACGGTTTTGGGTCATGCCACAAGCAGGACCCATCGGCATTAGGTCTTGCCCCCAGTAAGACTCAAGACTTTTTTTTTTTTCATACGATAAAGAGAAAATAAATTGATGAGAATTTTTTATATTATACAAAAATTAGGTGGTAATATTTTTTTTTCATTTGAGATAGGATTGAATTTTCTTATTAAAACATGTTTGTTTTTGCCTATTAAAAATGCTTTTAAGAAAACTTTAAAAAAAAATTATTTTTTTTACTTCAAATTAAGATTTTTACTTTTTTTTTCCTCTTGAATTTTTTTTTCTCTTATGTAATTTTTTTCCATATGCTAAAAAAAATTGATGAGATTTTTTTTATATTGTACAAAAATTGAGTAATGATAATTATTTTTTTATTTAAGATTGTGTTGAATTTTCTTATTAAAACATGTTTATTTTTCACATTTCAAAAATGCTAGCACATTAATAATGGTGGTGAATATAGTATATGCATAATCTATTTCAATAAAATAAAATAAAATAAAAAACTAAAGAAATAAGGGAAAACGAAAGAGGAAAGTTGTCCCGCCTATTGAAATTGAAGGATTATGTTATATTTAATAGACATAAAAAGGGAATTTATTTAGTAATATTTAAAAAAAAAAATTCTTGGTAACTGTAGTGTGTTATCTTTGATTTTTTAAATTAGACTAAATGATTTATATATTTTAACAAACTTTATAAATATTCAAAACATAGTTAAATAATGGCATAAAAATTTTATACGTGCATATTCTTAATTAATACATGTCTCATATATAATCGCAATGAACTCTTTAAAATAAAATAAAAAATTATAATTCTAATGTTATCATATTAAAGTTGATGGAGCTCTAAATGAATTGTTTATTCCCATCATTTACTTTATGTATTTGTATTATATAAGAGAATTTTTTAACAATAAAATCCATTAAAAAACAATTCATAAATATTATAATATAATATTATTTTGGGTAATATTATAATGATAGTGGGTCCTACTTCCCAGCAGGACCCAACGCTGTTGAGTCCTTTTACCAAGTATGACCCAATGATGTTGGCCCTGCTGCCTAGTACCGTTGGGCCCAGCTGGGTCTGGTTCCGCAACGAGACCCAATGATAGTGGGTCTTACTGCTCAGCAAGTCCCAACAGCGTTAGGCCCTCTTGCCAATACCACCTAGTAGCGTTGGGTCCTGCTGCCAGCAAAACCCAATAAAGTTGGTTGGGTCTGTCAAAATTCGAGCATGCAATTGACTGGGAGAAAACCAATTGACCTGTCGGGTCAACTCAGAACTCGGGTGACCCAGCAAAAACCCGGTAGAGACCCTTTCTTTTTCATATTTTTCAATTGGTTACTAATTCACTTCACCGTTCACTATATAAATACTGAAAAAATATTTTATTTTTTCAATGTGGGATTTGAAGTCCTTTAGTATATATACTCTATGTTCACAAGAAAAAAAGTTGTGTCTTTAATGTGGGATAAAAAAATTGTTTAAATATTTCAACTTAGAAGAATAAAATAGTATCTTTTCAATGTGGGATAAAAAACCTTTTGAGATAATCTTTTAAACTTAATTTTTTACAACATGTATAGCCTATATCCACATGGATTGTTTCTTTATTTTTTCATATAAAATATTAAAATCTCAAATATTTTTTTTGAAAATATCCACAGATTTTTTTTTAATTTTTTACAACATATATAGTCTATACTTAACACATACTCACACCGACCTATTTTCACAGGCGATCTGCCGACACATACTTCAAGAGATTCTGTTTCACGTGGGCCCCTACGCCTTGTAAGTGATTGATAAACGCCACTTATGATTATGCGCATACAGACAATGAATAAAATTTCTCTTAAGAAATAATAATAAAAAATTCAAATTTCATGGCCCTTTCTCCTTTGTATTGATCGCTTTATATTTTATATTTTTATTTTTTTCGAATTATGATTTTGGCTGTGATCGTAGCGTAACGAGACGTCGACGTCGTAGCTCTAGTATAAGGATAATACACAATTAATAAACATAGTGATTTTTTTCCCTTTTTTATCATATTTAATATTAGATTATTAGGTGACGGATCGAGTTAATTTTTTCTTGAACATAAAAAAAAATATTCAAATATTGCTAATATTTTTAATTATTTTTTCTATAAAAAAAATAAATTGTATAAAGTTTCATCTAATATAACTTAGTTAACTTTGTGGTTTTTATAAGAGAAATTAACGTCTTCAATATGGAAAACTGCAAGGCGAATGGGATAAGAAATGAAGCAGTGACAAAGGTGAAAATTAAGGTTTGAGAAAAGCTGAACCGCGCAAATGCTGCCTGTGCCCTCTTATTTAGGTGGAGTTGATGCTCAGGTTAAAGACATTGGATACAAGACAGGCCTGAAGATGTTAAAATAGCAGTAATTGCCAAGTTTGTCAACCTCAATTTTCGTTTCCAGGTGATAAGTTCGTTCCAAGAATATTCTAAAATATGGAGGTCCTAATATGTGGCCCCCGGCGCCTTATCGCGCTATATGTGATTGATAAACGCCCCTTATAATTATGCGTACACAGCCAATGAATAAAAATTCTCTTAAAAAATAATAATAAAAATATTACATATTCCATAGCCATTTTTCCTTTGTATTTGAACGCCTACATGTGTGTGTATTATTTTTCAAATATGATTTTGGATGGGTGATCCAGTGTAGCAAGACGTCGTAGCTCTAATATAAGGATAATATACAATTAATTAATATACTGATAGATTTAAAGCTTGATTTGTTGGCTTTCAAAGCCTGAATCTAGCTATCCGTTCGTACAATTATTGAATTATAATTGCCGACGGATTATATATATTTTTGAAAAGTTGCAACGGTATGATAATGTGGATTTTTTTCAGATGATTTTATTGATTGATAGAATAACAGGGGGATTCAAACCGGGATCTCCATACAGTGACGTGGCACAGTCACCGGCAGACTTATCGACGGAACGTTTTCATCGGTGATTCCATCGGTAAAAGCCAATATATACCACTTTGCCGACTCTCTCTTCCTCTATTTCTCCTTCGTCCTCTCCATCATAACTCTACCCTCCCAAACTGCAGCCAATCATCCATCCCAACTCTACCCCCCTCTTCTCAACACAAACACTTAAGTTTCTTATACTTTTATACGTGGTCACAACATCTGTTCTCCGAACAATTTATTGTGGATTTTATCATTTTTTGTAAGTAAATCTATCCTTTTTAGTTTTAACATTTAAATGTCAATTTTATTGTTTTTTATTGTTTTTTTTAGTATATGTATTTTGTTAACGTATGTACTTGTTTGATTGTTATTTGTCAAAGAAACTTGTAGTATGAAAGTATAATTTTGTAGTTGTTATAGTTTGTTTTAGATTTTGTCAAATTGTATTTGTTTCTAAATTGTTGAAACTTTGTTCGAATTACACCGAATTACATGTGTTGTGATGAAATAAATAATAGCTTGTTTAACGGGTCCGTTTTAATTTTTATCTATTTTATTGCGGAGTTGTGATTTCCGTAAATTTATATATGTATAAATTTGTATGGACGTTGATAATTGATAATTGCTAATGAATATTTAACATAAGTGTTTTTTTAGTTTGTTGGATAATTTCGGCACAAACCAATATTTTTGTAAATTTATTTACGTAACATAGTTAATTAATACATGTTGGCGTCATAATTTTATAGAGGTTCGATAGAAGTCATGGATGTATCGGGTCTCACCCCAAGGATTGTGGAGGATGGATTATTGTAACGGGGTTTAGGGTTTTATTAATTTCGCAACATCTATTCCAAGGAATTTTACTAATGGTGGTATTAGATGTCCATGCAGGAAGTGTAAAAATAAAAAGTTTCTGCTTCAAAGATATTGTAACGATATATCTTCTAACCAAAGAGTTCATGGAGGATTACTTATGTTGGTATGCACACGGAGAACAAAGAGTTCACTTTTCAGCTTAATCAAGGAACGTGCGTCTTGGGTTGTGTATAGATGGATTCAACCCATTCGGGTCATTTGCTGCTCCTTATTCTTGTTGGCCGGTCATACTGACCTTTTATAACTTGCCACCGGGGATGTGTATGAGGCCAGAGTTCATGTTTTTATCCATGGTCATACCAGGTCCGAGCAATCCGGGGTGGAATATAGATGTTTGTCTTTGACCGTTGATTGATGAGTTGATGTAGTTGTGGTCCTCTGGAGCTTTGACTTATGATATCTCAAGGAAACATAATTTTGTTATGAGAGCGGCTTTGATGTGGACTATCAATGATTTCTCAGCTTATAGAATGGTTTTTGGTTGGAGCACGCATGGAAAACTAGCATGTCCATACTATATGGAAAACAACAACGCATTCATGCTAACAAACGGGGATAAAGCTTTTTTTTTTTTACTTTCATCATTGTTTCTTGCCCCCGAATCACGGGTACAGAAAGAAAAAAAAATGATTTTTTTGTTGGCAGAGTTGAAAAGTATGTTGCACCCCCACGTCTTTTTGGTGAAGAATTGCATGATGTTGTATCAGAGTACGGTGACATTGTGTTTTGTCTCCAATCAGGTAAGCAGAAGTTTCCTGGTTTTGGTTTGACCTATAATTGGGTAAAGCGAAGTATCTTTTAGGAGCTTCCTTATTGGAAGACCAATCTTCTCCGTCATAACCTTGATGTCATGCACATTGAAAAGAACGTGTTTGAGAACATTTTCAACACCGTCATAGATGTGATGGGGAAGACAAAGGACAATATCAAGGCTAGATTGGATATAGCGTTGTTCTATAACCGTAAAAATATGGAGTTGGTTTGTGATGGGTCACGGGTCGCAAAACCAAGAGCAAATGTCGTGTTAGAGAAAAACACACAACTACTAGTCTACAAATGGCTTAAGAGTCTATATTTTCCCAATGGACATGCCTCGAACATATCAAGGCTGGTTCATATGGAGGAATGCAAATTATATGGAATGAGTCATGACTGTCAGGTGTTTATGCAAACACTCATCCCATTAGCTTTTTGTGATTTGTTGTCAAATGGGATATGGGATGCACTCATGGAGATCAGTCATTTCTTCAGAGATATATGCTCCAGCAAGTTGAATGTTGATCACATTGAAAGGTTTGAAACGAATATCATTGAGACAATATGCAAACTTGAGATGATATTCCCTCCATCATTTTTTGACTCGATGGAGCATCTACCCGTACATTTACCGTTTGAGGTAAAAGTTGGAGGACCGGTCCAGTATAGATGGATTTATCCATTCGAGAGGTTAGATATTACAGTTGCAATGTAATTCATAATTAAATGTTTTTTTATTTTTTTAATTGATAATTTTTGTTTAATTCTATATATGCAGGTACTTGTTCAATCTTAAAAAAAAAAAGTTAAGAACAAGGTGCATGTTGAGGTGTCAATATGTGAGGCCTATATTGTTGATGAGATCTCAATATTTATCTCATATTATTTCGAACCTCATCTAAGAACGAGGATCAACCGTCTTCCACGGCATGATGATGGTGGTGAAGTGCCTTCATGTGAGAACTTGTCAATATTCTCCAATTCTGGACGACCCACACCTAAAAATGTCATAAGGGGAAGATATTTGTCTGAAATAGAGTTCAAACAAGCACACAATTATTTTATATTTAACTGTGATGAGTTGAGACATTTTATTAAGTAAGTAGATATTCTACTTAAACTTTGTCAAGAGTTTACTATTTATATATTGTGATAGCATAAACTCATATAATTTGGAACAACCTTACAGGCAACATCGACGATACTTACTCACAACTGACCAAATCTCAAATATTTCAATTACAAGATGAACAATTTGCCACGTAGTTTAGAACACATATAACTCCTATCACAAACTTATTATCTCTTGCAAGGTAACTGTACGTTTATTGATTATTGTTGTATTTGATATACAAGGTTTATCAAATGGGAGGTAGTGCTGCTATTTCACTATCTTTACTAAGCCTGTGCCCTGAAAGAAAATTTAAGTGCTATAACGGGTGTTTTGTCAATGAATATGTCTTTCATACAGAAGAATACGGGCATGGAAGAAAGATATACAACAGCAGTGTTTGTATTAAGGGATCGACTTCTAGTGAGTTTGAAGTTGACTACTATGGTAGATTAGAAGAGGTCATTGAACTGCAATATCATAGCGAACAGAATAGAGTGTTTTTATTCAAATGTTATTGGTATGACACAACTGATAGAGGAATCAAAGTAGATCCTCACTATGGTCTCGTTGAAATCAACTCAAAAGCTAGACTCCGCAACGTAAACGATGCCTTTATTTTCGCAAAGCAATGCCAACCAGTTTATTACACATACACCCCTTCATTTATAAAGGACCGATCAAGAGTTGATTGGTTATCCTTTTTAAAAACCAAACTCATAGGTCGTGTTGAGGTTATTCAGGATGAGAACGAAGACACAAGTGTGATAGATGAAGTCTTTCAAGCTAGTGAGTTGGTTGAACCATACCGAGTTGCTCCTTTGATTGACTTAGAAGATAAGTCTTGTTGATGTTGACGCAGAGGAGTTGAATGTTGTTTTGAACTCTAGTGGACTAGAGAATGTTGATGAAGAAGATGATAACCACATTGAAGAGTGCGATGAAGCTGATAACAATTCAATTGAGGACGAAGATGAAAATTCTGACTAAATATGTTGTAAAGCCTTTTTTTTATAATGTAATATTATGGATGATATTTTGGAACATGAAATATTTATTTTATAATTGTTTGCTCTTGTTATTGTGATGTGTGTGCTGTAAGTTTGCAATTTAAGTGTTTGTGCAGGAGGATAGACAAGCAATACAAACAAAACATGCAAAAGCTTGACACAAACACCGACGGATTGTGTCCCATCGGTATTTCACCAAGAGTTGCAAAACAATTACAGCATTTTACCACAATCACCAACGGCTATACCAACGGAATATGTCCCGTCGGTATTTTACCGAGAGTTGCAAAAATATTACAGCCCCTGCCATAATCACTGACGCGTTTCCCAATGAAATTACTGATGGATGGTGCACATTCCAATGCATGCGACTATCAAACTGCCTGGTCAGTCAGCACAGTTACCGAAGGAATCACCGACGGATGCGGCAAATCCAATGCACCCGTGCTCTGACATCTTTTTACCGACGGATGTGTCAACGGACTTTGAAAAATCTAGAGGCATTTTCAAAATTTTAGTGTGAAATACAAAAAAATACCGACGGACATTACCAATAGAATTTAATGCCACCGCGCAAAAAATATTATTCTATGTTCCGTTGGTAAATTGCAATATAAAACCGACCCACCCTCCGCTGTTTATTTTTTCTCGGCTCCTCTCATTTCTTCTCTTCTGCTCCTACAAATCCTTCGCGTTTCTCATTGTATTTTTATTGTTTTGATAGTAGTTTTCAACATATTAAAAGGTATGATTCTCCTTTCTTTATCTTTGTATTTTTTTTACTTTTTTTATTTTAATTATGATTATTTTTGTGGTATTATTTGTTTTGTGTATTGTTTGTAGATAAAATCTTGAAATCAACACACTATTAAGGTAAACATTTTTCATTCCTAAAGTCTTTAATTTTTTCTTTTTATTTGTTCAATTTATTTTATTGTTTGTACTGCCATAATAATTGAAAATTTTGTTAAATTTGAATTGTTATTGTTGAATTTACCTTTAAAATATTAATTGAAATATAAAATTAAATTTAATTAGTTTATTTTAATTTTATTATATTATTGCTTGTTATGTTTATTTTATTGTTTCAATTAATTTTAAATGTTATTTATGAATTTGTATAGATGTTAGTTGAAAATATGACTGATGTTGAATTTTTATAGATATTAGGTTGTATAGAGTTGATTTTACAATATTGATGTAATTATCAATATTTATAGGTATGAAAATTATAAGTAGTTTTTAATATAGGAGAGATGTGGTGAATTTTTTTAAAAAAAATTATTCTTGAAAATTAAAATAGGTCAAGCTCTTATTCTCCTTTTCCACATCTGAAAAGTAGGTCACCGGAGTAGATTCAATGGATATCAAGTTGTTTACATCAAATTCCAAAGTGGATGTCATTTTTTCACCAACAGTATTTTTTAATTTTTAATTATTAAAAAATTATTCCACTACTATTTTACAAAACTTGAAAAAAATGTAAAAGTTATTCTACTATTGTCTTAAAATAAGGGTTTGCGTTAATGATAAACCTAAATTTTTAATGGAGATGTGAAATTGTTGTTGATTAAATTTCTATTTTATTTTTTATTCAATTGCTTTTCTAGTTTTTTAATCAAAAAATAATAATTTTTCTATTTAGTTGTTTCTATTTTTATATATAAAAAACTGTAGCAATAGTATTTTGAAATATACTTTGATATTTTGATGATTTAATAAAGAGATTCCTATAAGAGATTATCTACAATGCTTAGGGTTTTCTCAAGCCCTTTTCAGAGAAAGAGTATTAATTCTTTCTTGGAAATTATTAGCAATGCAATAATTATAATTATAAAAGATAAAAATGAAACATATGCAGGAAAAAAAAAGCAAGGAAATTTCTCAAGCGCGTATTGGTAAATTTTGAGCAGCAACCAAATTCTTTAGCGACATGTTGATCGATATTGAGCTGGAATTTGGAGTGGTCATTTCCAGGTAGTTGCTGATGGAGTATAATTATAAAAAAAAAAATTAAAATATTTAATAATTAATTATTTAATTATTTGTATAAATTTATGTAGATGTGTGGAATGAAAATTGGCTTGTGGATATTATCAATATTTTTAGGTATGAAAACTGTTGGTAGTCTCTAATATAGGGGAGGTGTTGACGATTTTTTAAAAAATAATTGAATTTAATTATTTAATTATTCTTATAAATTTGTGTAGATGTGTAGAATGAAAATTGGCTTATGAATATTATAAATATTTATAGGTATGAAAACTGTGAGTAGTCTCTCATATAAGGGAGTTGCACACGATTTTTTTTAATAATTGAATTTAATTATTTAATTATTCGTATAAATTTATGTAGATGTGTAGAATGAAAATTTAATTATTTTATTGTTTGTATTGTAATAATTATTTGAAAATTTAGTCTCTTTTAATTGTTATTGTTGAATTTTCCATGGAAATGGTAATTGAAAATGAAGAATTAAATTTTATTGTTTTATCTCAATTTTATTATATTATTGATTGTTATTTTTTTTATTATTTCCATTAAGTTTAATTGTCTTTTTTGCATTTCTATAGATGTTAGTTGAAAATATATAGATGTTAAATTTCTATAGATGTTAGGTTGTATATAAGATTTTTCAATGAAGTCAATTGGTTTGTGGTTATTGTAAAGATTTACAGGTTTGAAAACTATGGGTAGTCTCCAGTATAGTAGAGGTGCTGTCGATTGTTTTTTTAAATAATCGAAGTTAATTATGTAATTATTCGTATAAATTTATGTAGATGCATAGAATGAAATCAACAGCACATCGTCAGCAGACGGTTGCAGCTAGTTCTTTTAGCAGCGATGATGACTTATCCTTAGGTGCTGATCACGAAGAGGCATCTGCGCCAACTTGTGATGCTACCTCTTCTAGCACGGTTTCACAGCGCAGAGACGATGTACCTTCACAGCGGGTCAATTCACCCCCAAGTACCAAGCATAATGGAAGGATGACCTTTCAATGTCAGTTTGTTTAGGTTTTAGTTTTTTTTATACTTATAACATAATTTATGAACAACTAATTAATATTTTATTAATTTTATTTAATTTCAGATTCACAAACATTGAGGTTGCCCGGACAATAACATCGTTGTTTAAATCGTCAATGGAGATTCTATTGTTTCAATGGAGTCGGGTTTCCAGACATCCTGAGTGGAGACCTAATATCAATGCATGGTTTAGACGATTTCAGATAGGTGTTAACTTTTAATTTCCAACTTATTTTTAATAAATTATTTTTAAAATTTTATATCTTGTACTATTTTTAATTTTAAATGAATTATTTATACACAACATAAATTTGAGTAGGATAGCACAGACAATAATGTTTCATTCAAAATTTGGGTCTGCAATTGGCCAGGAGAAAACCGATTGACCTGTCGAGTCAACCCGGAACTCGGGTGACCCAGCAAAAACCCGGTAGAGACCTTTTTCTTTTCAAATGTGTTTTCCGCCTACCTAGAGATCCTTTCTTTTTCATATTTTTCAATTGGTTACTAATTCATTTCACCGTTCACTATATAAATACTGAAAAAATATTTTATTTTTTCAATGTGGGATTTGAAGTCCTTTAATATATATACTTTATGTTCACAAGAAAAAAAGTTGTGTTTTTTTAATGTGGAATAAAAAAAATTGTTTAAATATTTCAACTTAGAAGAATAAAATAGTATATTTTCAATGTGGGATAAAAAAACCTTTTGAGATAATCTTTTAAACTTAATTTTTTACAACATGTATAGCTTATATCCACATGGATTGTTTCTTTATTTTTTCATATAAAATATTAAAATCTCAAATATTTTTTTGAAAATATCCACAGATTTTTTTTTAATTTTTTACAACATGTATAGTCTATACTTAACACATAGTCACACCGACCTATTTTCAAAGGCGATCTGCCGACACATACTTCAAGAGATTCTGTTTCATGTGGGCCCCTACGCCTTGTAAGTGATTGATAAACGCCACTTATGATTATGCGCATACAGACAATGAATAAAATTTCTCTTAAGAAATAATAATAAAAAATTCAAATTTCATGGCCCTTTCTCCTTTGTATTGATCGCTTTATATTTTATATTTTTATTTTTTTCGAATTATGATTTTGGCTGTGATCGTAGCGTAACGAGACGTCGACGTCGTAGCTCTAGTATAAGGATAATACACAATTAATAAACATAGTGATTTTTTTCCCTTTTTTATCATATTTAATATTAGATTATTAGGTGACGGATCGAGTTAATTTTTTCTTGAACATAAAAAAAAATATTCAAATATTGCTAATATTTTTAATTATTTTTTCTATAAAAAAAATAAATTGTATAAAGTTTCATCTAATATAACTTAGTTAACTTTGTGGTTTTTATAAGAGAAATTAACGTCTTCAATATGGAAAACTGCAAGGCGAATGGGATAAGAAATGAAGCAGTGACAAAGGAGAAAAAGAAGAGCAATGAAGCAGTGACAAAGGTGAAAATTACGGTTTGAGAAAAGCTGAACCGCGCAAATGCTGCATGTGCCCTCTTATTTAGGTGGAGTTGATGCTCAGGTTAAAGACATTGGATACAAGACAAGCCTGAAGATGTTAAAATAGCAGTAATTGCCAAGTTTGTCAACCTCAATTTTCGTTTCCAGGTGATAAGTTCGTTCCAAGATACTTTAATAAGCGAATATTCTAAAATATAAAAATTAAAATTGTTAAAATCGTGATTTGACTCATAAAATCATATGACTTGTAAAATTATATAATTTTACGAGTCAATGTAGATTTTACATGCTAAATCATTTATAAAATTAAAAAATAGGTAAAGTTAGGTAAAATTATTAAAATAAGGTAAAATCATGTAAAATCATATTTTTACGGCGGATTTAATAATTTTACCTGTAAAAAATAAAATTGCAATTGTTATTATAGGTGTTGACCGACTATTGGCATTTGATGCAATATACGTGTAGCATGAGAAACAACAAAACAGCATATACTTGTTCGCTGTTGCTCTCTCCTTGTTATTTTAGATTAATGTTTGTGTAAGCTAGATGGCTCTGTTATTTTTCATGTCTCTTTTACTTTGTTCTAACATGTTTGGCAACTTACCCCTTTTATCATTATTATTTTTTTCTCAATCGCGACAACTTATTAATTTGACATAAAGATTTAAGCTAGTTGTTCGATGTATTTCTATCATTTTTATTCAAATCATATATTTTAAAATACTTAAATTATATATGAATTTTTATTTGAAACATGTATTTTAAAATACTTAAATTATATATGAATTTTTATTTGAAGTAAGAATATTTTTTTAATGTATTTTAAAATTCCTTGTGATTTTATAATTTTACAATTTATTTTTATAATTTAAATTTGTTTTGTATTTTTTGTGCTGTGTGAAAATTGTTTTTTAGATCCTATTTTACAAACCATATGTGATGTGGTTGATAAACGCCACTTATAATTATGCGCGCGTACACAGCCAATGAATAAAAATTCTCTAAAAAAATAAAAATAAAAATATTACATTCCATAGCCATTTTTATGATTTTGGATGGGTGATCCAGTGTAGCAAGACGTCGTAGCTCTAATATAAGGATAATATACAATTAATTAATATACTGATAGATTGATAGATTTAAAGCTTGATTTGCTGGCTTTCAAAGCCTGAATCTATGATCCGTCGTACAATTATTGTTAAAATACCAAATAAAAATTATCATAAAAAAAAAACATATCATGGATAATTTTTATTTCATTGATAATATAATTATTGGCTGATTTATTAAATAAGTTATCATGTCAAACAAAAAAAACTTTACCCGTAATAATTTTGATAGTAAATTCAATAATGATTATGGCGAATCCACAAATACAAGAGAACACAAATCAACATATAAAAAATCATTTTTTTTATTTTTATTTTTTGTTAAAAATGCACAAACATAGGATGCGGTCATATGCACATACAAAACCACTTTTTTGTTTTTTCAATTTTTTATCATGTTTTTTATTTTTTTATTTTTTTTGTATAAAAGGGTAAGCATAAAAAAATATCTCATAAAAAAAATTTCTAAATAAGGTATAAAAGCCTAAACCAGAAGCTTATCTGACCTTTTTTTGTTGTTAATATAGGAAATTAATCATTATATTATGACTTATTAATTAAAAAGAATCTGGAATTGAATTGAATGTCATATGGTTCTGTTGAATTTAATCTGCACTTTAATTATATAATAAATCTCTTTCCTTGCTTACTTGGTTAATCAAAAGGACACTCAGGATCTGCACACAACAATAATAAAAACTAAACTTCTAATAGATATTAGATTTTAGCAACTAACAAATTTGAACTTTAGTTGAACTGCTTTATTTATAACTCATTTCAAATATCAGTTGCAAATTGAATTCTAATTCTCTCCAAAAACAATTGTGAAACCATCATCCAAAATATCATATTAACAAACATGGTGTTAATTAAACCAACAATTTAAAAAAAAATTCTTAATATACTCACTTGATATAACTTGTATATTCTCAATATACAAGGTTGACGATATTATGGTGCCAACAATATGTATGGTGCATTGAACATGAAACAAACTACAAGCTCTATTTTTTAGAGATTGTCCTTATGCATGCTATGTATATTACTTTGCCCACTTATCTAACTCCACAATAAACGGGAAGAGATGCGAGGCTATTTTCATGAGCCTTCTTATAAAATGAAATCAGAAATAACATTGATTAATTTGGCTAGAATAGTCCATGATCTTGAGGATTGTGTAGAAGCTATGGTCTTCATATATTTTAAGATTTTGTAAACAAAGTGCATTGTAGTCATAACGAAGCAAGAATGTATTAAGTTAATTTTGAAAGTGATACATTGAAATTTTAGAGAATATTTTTAAAATCAAGTATTCAGATATTTACATCATTTTAGATGATGTTACTCGATAAAAAAAAATTTGGAAAATAAACAAACAATAAAAACCATTTAAAAGGATATACATAGTTGGCTATTTGAAGAAAGTGTAATTGCCTATTCAATTACTGATTTTGATTTTTGAAGAGAAGTTTGAAAAAGTGAAACAACAACAACTTAATTATATTGATCATAGAACTCAAAAAGAAAAATTGTTCAAAATTATTGCATTAAGAAAGCTAAAAAAGGCTAATATGCCTACTCCAAGGAAAGCAACAATTACTCATTTGATATCAAGAGAATGTATGAGATAATTGATGTTAGAAGGAGAAAGCAAACTCCAAGGAAACCACACAATTCTAACTATTAGGAGGAAATACTATAAGTGACAAGATTTAAGGATACTTACTGTTACGTTGAATTAAAAAATCAGGTCTATAAGGCATTGTAAACTAATTAGATTGAAAAAATCACGTGGCTTACATTAGAACAACACATTTACAAGCTGATAGCTAGATCTCCACTCTATAAATAGGCCTGGTTCGTTCTACTTCAAAGCACTCTTCCCTAGCTACGCACTTCTTCCTTCTTTCTATATTTGCTGTTTTTGTTTCCTTCTTTCATTTTATTTGTCAATGGAAAGTGGGCTCAAGGCATTGTGGGTGTTGTCTGTGGTGTTGCTGGTGTCAAACTGGCAACACTGGACTTATGGAAAGGCCGTACCTCAAGTTCCTTGCTACTTCGTCTTTGGAGATTCCCTCTTTGATAACGGAAACAATAACTACCTTAGCACTCCAGCTAAAGTTAATTACCTTCCTTATGGGATCGACTTTGATACTGGGGCTTCAGGAAGGTGCAGCAACGGTCTGAACATAGCTGACACCATTGGTCTGCAGTTTGCTCTCCTCCCTTATATTACAAATTAAATATAGTGTTTAGTGTTCTTTAATGGAAAATAAAAGATAGCTGTGACCGTTTTATTAAATTACAAATAGATAGCTGTGATCATTGTTATTGTTTTTATACTCTATTATGAAGATCTTAATTATTATTATTTTTTGTTTCAGCTGAACAATTAGGTTTCGACAGTTACATTTCGGACTTTGGTATCGGAAGTTGCACCAATTTTCTAGATGGCGTAAATTATGGATCGAATGGAGCTGGCATCCTTGATTTAACTGGCTATCTTACGGTGATTGCTGATCATATGCCTCTCATAACTAAAACCTTATACTATCCAGTTCTAAGAATCTTGTATGCTTTGGCAACGCTAACTATTCATATGATTCTTTTGTGTATGTGAAGGGAGAACTATATACCATGAATATTCAGTTATATAATCACAATATCACGGTTTCACGAATTGCCAAGATCTTGGGAAGCGAGGAAGTTGCTAGGAAGTACTTAAGCCAATGCATCTATGTGTCTGATATGGGTCATAACGACTACCTCAACAATTATTTCTTGGACGCCTACAATAGCAGCAAGCTATATACTCCTGAAGAATATGCTCAACTTCTCATTGAAACTTATGAAACTCAGCTGGAGGTCAGCCCTACTTAATGTCTCTTGTAAAACAGTAATTAATGTTTGACGTGATTGGAAACTAACAAAGACCCCCACTTCATTCCTTTTTTTTTCCCTTGCTGCCAGAAATTGTTTTGCTCAGGAGCAAGAAAGATAGCTGTGTTCGGACTTATTCGGGTAGGATGTATGCCGTCCAACATACAAAAAAATCCCAATGAACTAGATGCATCTTCATGTGCTTACAAGCTCAATGATTATGTTCAAATTTTCAACGACAAGCTTCAAGAACTGCTCAGAAAACTTAATGATAGGTATACTGATGCTGTGTTTACCTACATAAACTCTTACGAAATTGATTCTGATGATCAGACGAATACAGGTACGAATCCCCTCCATCCCTTGCTCTCTTTCTCTTACGGTTGAAGGCGACTTTTTTTGTTACGCCTCTGATGCCCATGTTATTTTTTCTTGCTTGCAGGTTTTACACAAACCCGTAAGAGCTGTTGCGAGGTAGAATCTGGTTCAGTCCCATGTAAATCTCTCTCCTTCCCATGTAGCAACAGGAGTGACTATGTGTACTGGGATGGAGCCCATTTTACTGAAGCTAAAGCTTGGGCCTTTGGAAAAAGAGCATATAAACGTCAGTCACCAAAGGACGCTTATCCATATGATATCAGCGAACTAGTTAAGCTGAAGCTTGATGATTCTGATGCTTACGATATCAATCATGCTAAGCTCTGATGGAGAAGACGATAAGTTCTTAGAGAATAAAATATTGTGACTGTAAGAACAATGGAAAGACATATCTACTGTCTTTTCATAGCCTTTCACAATATAATTCCAATAAAATTTGCTTTTAGGCATTAGTCTCAAGAAGCAATAATAATTACTTAATCCTTAATCATTTGGATATCATACTTAAACTCCATTCATAGAATGATTTATTCTTAAAGTATAGAAGTCTATTCGGAGATACTCTTGCCATTAAAATTGAAGGAAGGATGCATACGTACTTACATAAACCAAAACAACTTCATTTTTATATTTATATCTGTGAAATCTCGTATGTACGGACATGATAGGTTTAAAGATCATGGCTTCTGCTGCTAGCTTTAATTAATGTCTCAACAAATTTCTTTACTGATAACACAAAATCAAGGTCTCCAACATGATGTTAAGTCTACCTCAACAAATTTCTAAACTGATTGTGTGCTGCATGACTTTGATATATTTTAAGCTCTTCTTAACTCCTTTTCCTCATGATTTTTTTAATGAACTATACTCGATTATACTGGGAGTGAGACGAGAGGATTTCAAACCTAACACACATATCCAAGTGTATAAATTAAAAGTACTTCTTTCTTTTTGTATTTAATTTAGAACTCTTTTAGCTTTGTTTGTGATGTTTTTACTATTATATATACAACCAAAGAGAGTTGCGATATTTACTATTGATTATCAAAATACTGAGTAATAAAAAATAAAATTAGGTTTCTTATGGTAAAGATTAATTTTTTTTATATAAAATTCTATATATATATATATATACACACACACACACACACACACATATATGATTGCTATGTTTTTTTTTGTTTGCGTCAAATTCTTACCATTATGGGATATAATATATTTTGGAGGCGCAAAATAAAACTATACCATGATAAACATCAATGTTTAAATAGTAATTTACCACTAAAAATTACTCCACTATGATACTATATGTAACGTATAAAAAAAAACATTAATGATAATCTAATTTATAATTAATAAAATGGGAAAAATAGCCAGCAAGGAAGTGGCTTGAGATTACACAGTCTGCAAAATCTAGATGACAGCCAAGCCAAAAATTTCATTTCCCTATCTAGACCATGCTATGTTTAGAAGGTCAGCCACCCTATTTCCTTCTCTATGTACATGATTTAAGGTATCGGATTTATAAGCCATAGTTATACAGTAGATTGCATTAAACTCACTGCATAACGTCCATGGCCGGTTACCAGCTGGATCCCTTTCAAGCCAATGAACGTATTTGCTGAATATGACTCCAAATATAATATACTTACTGAAAGTTTGCGCTAGAGATGCTTATCTCCAAATTAAGTTCTTTTGATAAAGATGAAAAAAATATATGAGAAGTGAATAGCATTGTCTCTCAAAAACCCACCAATCCCTGATCTTTATTTTTTTTATTTTTTTTACGAAGCGAGATTTATTAAAGATGAGCAGCAGCCAGTAAGATGGTGGCCAAGACTGCAAATGGAAAAGCAATCTATGGTCAATTTGTATAATCTGCAGAATCTCTACGTACCTGTTAAGGAAAATAAACCTAGCTACAACAATCTTGCGACAGCAAGAGAGACACAACAGAAACAACCTATAAATTAAACAGGGATGTAAAATCAAGTATATATGACATTCTTTAAACTCTTCTCTCCTGTTCTCAATTTCCTAGAGTAGCTTTGCTAGGCCATCTGCCAGTACATTTCTAATAAGCATAATATATATATATATATATGTTTTTATTATTTTTACACTATATTTATTAATATTTTTTAAGTTTATTTAAGTTTATTGAAAGTTATTTTTATAATTTTAATATGTCTAAAAAACTTCATAAATTAAATACTATAAAATGAAAATTTTAGCATGTTTGAACCTTAATTACTTCATAATACAGATATTTTACGAGTTCCATAATGTTGAGTCAAAGTTGAGTGATTTGACAGTGTTGATGTGGAAGGGGTTACTGAAAATTCCCATTCTTCTATCTTATTTTCTATAGTACAATTATTTGAACTTTTACTTATGAGTTTCTTGAAGCTGGTCATAAATCATTTATGCCTGCGCGCGTAACAGTTTCTAATCTAAGTACATAAGCCTACACTTTATGTTAAAGTGATGTTTTTGAGATTTAGTTTTTTTCAAGAACTTTAATAATTAATCGATGTAATAAATTAACTTTCATATTAATATTTCTTAAATTAATGGTATTAGAGCTATATTAATAGAAGTTTATAAATACAGATTTTTTATCTCTAAACTCACATATTAAAATTCAGACCTTTATTTAAAAAAATAAACCATTAAATTTGAGTGTGTCGTAGCTTAGAAGTACCAAAACCTTAAAAAACTTCCAGGAGTGTTTTTCATCAATGACAAGAGATATATTTTGATCAATTTATTTTTCCGTAACAAATCTAAATGCTAATTGTTTTAGAAAAATATTTAGATCTTTCAAATTTAACAGTTGGTATCAGAGCCACAATAATAATGCTTTTATCTTTATATCGATGCAGATATATTTGTCTAAGAATTCTTGTTCTCAAAGAAATTAATTAATCTACTTATTGTCATGGAAATTTTTAGTGTCAATTAATTTTTTAATTTTGTCATATTTTTTCGACCCTAAAGATTGTAGGAACAACCTTGGTTCCCAAATTAAATTAACGATTATTTTGACTTTATTTATGTCTTGAAATTTTATTTTATGGTGGAATGAGCTGCAATAATTTCCATAAGAATGCCCCCTAGGAATAAATTGAAAAACATTTGTTCCAAAAATAAACATTTTGGGGTTTTTATTTTATAGGTGCTGTCATAACCTAATTTTAAAACCTCTAAATGTTTTTTTATAAAAATACATATTTTTTTATTAAAAAATCAAAAATTTTAAGTCCAAAAAAATCTTCAGCACATAAAAAAATAAGTTTGAAAGTCAATTAGGCAAAAATTAAAAGAATTAATTAAATTGAAGGACTTAATTAAACTTCTAATAGGTTTTATGGATTCAATTGAGGACTCAATTGAAGAAAAGACACAATTGAAACTTTGAAAGGTCAAATTGGTGCCATCAGGGGTTCAATTGAAAGATATTTTAAGATTGAAGGCTAATTGAGGGTCAAGTTAAAGAATTTCAAAACTAAGGATCAAAGTGCAAATAGCATCTGAGTTCGGGGACTGAAATTAATCAAATCAAGAGTCAATTTGAGAGAAACTGAAAGTTTGATGGTTGACAGGAGTTAAATTGTTTAATGTGAAAATTGAGGATCAAATTACAAAAGGTGCTCAAATCAAAGGATTTTAATGAAGGTTTTCAGGGGTGTAATTGTAAAAAGTAAAAGGTGTTTATGCTGAAATTAAAAAAACAATGACTAAATTAAAGTTTATTAAATTCCTAATTAGAAACTCTAAATTCTAGGGTTAAGATATGTGACATGTCACTTGATTTTAACAAAGAGAATGAGTGACATGTCATCCAGTCCCTGTTTAACATCTTCTTCAACAGACAAAAGTTGATCGAGATGCCATTTTTAGGCGAATAAATGTGACATCTCTGACCACCTCAGGGGCTCTAATCACCACCACTCCATTGAGAAACATCTGCTCTACAAGGATCAATTATCTTCATCACATGTTTGTATCTCATCTGGCTCAATAAAATCAACATCTTATCCCTGATCATCCACCTCTACATTAGTAGATTCAATCTAATCGAGAGTTCATCTTCCAATCAATGAATATGAATTTCTAGACCTCTAAATCAAGTGTGGTTTGTTCCTAATAATAGATCTACAACCATTTTACAAGGTTTAGTTCTATCACGAATATGTCTATGGCTTAATGTTTGAAAAAGAACCTAACCCAATCATTTGTGACTGAAGAAAAATTCACTATGATATTAAAAACTCCAAGGCTATTTTCTCATGTGTGATTTTGATTTACAAGGCACCACCTATTTTAGAAAGGAAGGTTCTGGAAGAGAAAGGATAAGATTCTTCCATTAAACTTCTTCGCAAAACCACTGTTGTTACTCATTTTCGGACCCCACGTGCTAGAGACGGTGTATACCTCTTTTAAACAGAGTATAGGAGTTTAGCTCATATTCGCCAGAAGATTGACAAAAGCACAGAAAGAAATATTTTTTTTATGTTTTGAAACCTTGTTTGAGTTGTTTTCTGCTCTTTTTATCCTTCCCCTTTTACTAGCAAAATCATCAGGTTTTCTTAGGTTGATCAGGAGTCTTCATAATGCTAAATTCGTTCTTTTTATCTGGTCTTTAAGGTTGAATAAATCCCTCAGAATTTGCACTAAAAAAAATAGTTCTGCTGCTGTCGTAATTTTTTTTTTGTTCCAACTTAGGCTCCGATTCTGACTCAGTTTCGTACGATATCTGACCATCCTAGGTATGTCCTATCACTCATTACATGTTGAAAAATTTATGTACACCTTTATTAGGTCCTAGGGATCATTTTTCTTAGGGCAGATTCTCAGTCAGATTTGGATGGCTCAGTTTTGTCAGATCAAGAACCTTTTTGACCAACTAGATTACTGCCAGTTTCTGTTTTGTAAAAAGATTTTTTCTCACTTCGACTCCTTCATCAAATTGTAGTCCTAGACGCGTAGATGAATTTGGGCTTTTGAATTGCTTGATTTCGATATCAGAAGCTCAAGATATTCTCGTTTGAATATCTGGTGTTGAAAGCAGGGATTCCTGACCGCGAGAAGGATTTTTGCCCAAGTTCGCGGGACTAATTCGAAGGATTTTTTTTGGACCAAGGACTGAATCAAAATGTGCTAAATTGAGGGATTGAACTGAAGAAGGACATTGAAAGCTGGAGAGGGGGGCTGGATCATCATAAATGACAGGATTTTTACCACACCGAATAAGGAAAATAAGACCTTGCAGCTGCACCCTCCAGCTGATTTCTTTCCTTTTTTTCTCTGATGTTTTCCTTTCTCATCACGCCTGATTTTTGGAGCTGAAGACCACGTTTTTGTTGCCTCATTTCAAAGGGAGCAGCTGGCCCTATGGAAGGAAAGAAAAGAGCCACACCCTCCTCTAAAACTGGAAAGAAATCAGACGTAAAGCACCAGCACAAAATCAGAATATTGCAGCTTCCTTTTGCGTTTTTTTTACTGCAAATCAGTAGGGATTTACGTCCTAGAATTAATGCATTAAATCTTTCCTAATTAGAGATATTCTAGACTATATATAAACCCCTCTAATGACCTAGCAAGGGGCGGCAAAAAGAGAGCAAAAAAATAGCAAAAAGAGAGCAGAAAAATAAAAGAAAAACGCAAGAGAGACAGTAAAAAAAAACGCAAAATAGAGGGAGTTTCTTGTTTGCATTCCAGTGCCACCGTGAGGGAAGAAAAGAAAAAAAACAAGACGGAGAGGGAGCTTTGTTACTAAACCTTGACAGCAACATTTGCTTGGTTTTATTTCATCCTTTGCAGAAAAGAAAACAGTGAGACCGGCAGGTAAGTCTTAATTTTCTCCTCCTTCGCTGCCTTTAAATCTTTTGTATCTGTTTTGTTTTTTTTTTTTTTTGTTTTTGCATGTTCGTTTTCAATTTTAGACTGTACAATGCCCGTTTGCTTTGTGTTGTTCCTGCCGTGGTTTTGAGTTTTGGATAGGTGACTATGTTAAGCTTTGGCTAGCCTCTGTTTTTTTATCTCCTGTCTTTCGCTGTTGACAGAATTAAGGAACCGGGGAAGGGGGCTTTTGTTTTCTTCATCAGCAGCTCCCTTTTCTGTTCGTGTCCTTCCATTTTATTGAAATAGCCGGCCAGGTCTTGCTTTGGTTTCATAGTCTATGATATATATGTGTTATATAAGCATGCCGTCCCAAGCTTTTCTTTTTTTTTTTTGTATGAAACTAGCATGACAGAATTAAGGAACCGGGGAAGGGGGCTTTTGTTTTCTTCATCAGCAGCTCCCTTTTCTGTTCGTGTCCTTCCATTTTATTGAAATAGCCGGCCAGGTCTTGCTTTGGTTTCATAGTCTATGATATATATGTGTTATATAAGCATGCCGTCCCAAGCTTTTCTTTTTTTTTTTTGTATGAAACTAGCATGACAGAATTAAGGAACCGGGGAAGGGGGCTTTTGTTTTCTTCATCAGCAGCTCCCTTTTCTGTTCGTGTCCTTCCATTTTATTGAAATAGCCGGCCAGGTCTTGCTTTGGTTTCATAATCTATGATATATATGTGTTATATAAGCATGCCGTCCCAAGCTTTTCTTTTTTTGTATGAAACTAGCATGACAGAATTAAGGAACCGGGGAAGGGGCTTTTGTTTTCTTCATCAGCAGCTCCCTTTTCTGTTCGTGTCCTTCCGTTTTATTGAAATAGCCGGCCAAGTTATTTTGGTTTCTAGTCTATGATATATATGTGTTATGAAAGCATGTTGTCCCAAGCTTTTTTTTTGTTTTGTATGAAACTAGCATGACAGTTTACTTTTTTCTCTTGGATTGTTAAAATGAAAATAGGTCACGAGTCATGGTCTTATGCAGTAGGATTCTGATTTAAAAATTTCAGTTTCAAAACTTCGGCTCTCTCATCCATACGTGCTTAGTCCTTTCCAGTGTACAGAATTTTAAGCTGATTTGGCTTTGAACGATTTTTGTTACGAATTGTTTCAAGTTTCTTGTAATATGAATGATGGCTTGCTACTTTCCATTTTGGTGTATGTCTAATTGTGATGTTTGCGTTTTCACAAAAAAAAATATATATATATTTTCTTGTGTGTTGCATACGGCCAATACCCTAAAATGTTTTGAACGCTCTTTTTTTTATATACAAAAAAAACATTGAAAGTTTCGAAAATGTGTTTTCGTATGGATTTCTTAAACACCAAAATTGTTTTTCTTGCATTTCTGGATTTTACAACATGTTTGTAAAACTCCAAAGGGTATTGGCCAATATTCCAAAAAAATACAAAAATCTTATTTTGGGAGAATTCATCTATTATTCACCGCTAATGTTTGGATAAAGAAATCCTTAAAGGACGAATATCCAAAATATTATTGGGAGTAATAAATCCGCACACATCCTTGAAAGAAGCCTTGATTAGAATCGAGGACATTTCAATTTTTTTTTCCACGATTTACGAGCTGTGAGAGTTAAAACACTAAGACAAAAAATAGGTTTTTTAAAGCACCCTAGATTTCTAAATTTTTGTCCCTCCTCCTTGTGATTTACGAGTTGCAAACCCTTGAAAAACTAAGGGGAAAATGAGCTTTTAAAGCACATGGAACTTCCTTGGGTTTCTATCCTAATAAATTTAGTTTGAATCAAAACCTAGAAAAACTGATGGGATTAGAAAACACCAACACTATAGCAATTATAAAGCAAACCAAACGCCAAGCAGCTTACCTTAGGTAGGGCGTACTAGGGGTGCTAATACCTTCCCTTTACGCAACCAGTCCCTTACCTTAGAATCTCTGAAAGACCAGTTAGGGTTCCTAGTGACTATAATACTAGGTGGCGACTCCTTTACACAAAAAGACCCCGGAAATCAACCAAGGGTCGCCGTGACGCCGCGTCCCGCCGCGAGGGTGCGACAACCACCATGATTTTAAAATTTCTAGTTTTGGATTGCTTATAAAAATGCATTCGCTTTTGAGCATAGGGAAGGTTGATTTAGAGAGAAAGAAATCACATGGAGAAAATAAAGAGGAAACATAGAAGTATTGATAGAAAATACCTTAGAGTTGGTTAAGAGAAAAACTATAAGAATGGTGTGTTAAGATGGGAATGAAAGAAGTAAGAGAGGCAAAAAAAACAAATTCTAGATTAAAAAGAAATTAGAAATCAAGAGGAAAGAAGCATACAATTTAGAAAAGGAATCAACTTTTCCCTTACAAAGTATATCTTCAACTTTGATGGGGTGTAGCTTAGTGAGTACACACCCTCTTTTATTTGTTTTTTTAAATTCATGTTTGAATATTTATTGTGCACCCACTATGATTGCTTTGCTAGTTTAATATGTCATAGATGCTTGTGCTTAGATAGTCAATTATGCCATGATTTGGTATGCCTATCTATGTTCATGTTTTGTTTGATGCATAGGTTGATGTTTTAAGGTTGGTAATATAATGATAAAGGTAGTTTAAAAGACAATTTAGCATGTTTTATGTTTAGGTTGATCATTTGCACTACTGGATTTAACAGTTTTACCAAAAACATTTATGTTAATATTTACACTCATAATCCTTCGGAATGTATTTTACCGACAAGCTCATGGATAGAAACAGTCCATTAAAAAAACTCTCGTCAATAATTTATGGTATATCGGTGATTCCATCAGTAATAAATTTATTGATAGATTACAAATGGTCAAAGCACACCAAAATTTACCTACTTCATTTTGTTAGTATATTCATCGGTAAATTTAACATATCCCTGACAAGAGAACTGTATGTAATGCCATCGATGTTTTAATTTGTCCGTTGGTATATCCATCGGTAATTATAACATATCACCGACATAATACCATCTGTAATTTTGTTGGTGAGTTAGTAGTGACATTTGTAATAATTCTTTTCCAACTCTCTGAAATATATTGACAGGTTTGTTCCATCGATAACCCCATCGGTAATATTTTAAAAATATTTTTAAGAAAAATATATTGAACAGAAGTAGAAAAATAATTAAAATAATATAAAAATCAAATATTTATTACAAATTTAAACATTTGTACGTTCAAATACAATAAATCTAAAATAGAGGCAACGTTGGAGGATGATGAGGCTGATCATTAACAAAAGCATGGGGCCAATTAGGAGATGCATATGTACCATCCATTTGTGATCTCATCTTCATTATCAATTGGCGGAGTTCTTCATAATCAGCAATAAGTCGTTCATATCTTTCATTAAGATGAGTCGTTTGAGTCTGTACTCGTTGATCTAACATCGTCATGAACTTCAGAGTTTGAGTGCTCGGAATCGACTGTGAGCATCCAACGGTCAAAACACTATGGGTCATCCACAAGTTCTCGGTTATAGTGTTAGATATTTTGCATGCTTAATTTCTATCGAATCCACCAAACGATCTTATTTCCAACCACAAATCCAAATTGAGATCTGGATAAGTCAACGGATTATCCTTATATCTCTTCTTCAATCGATTGTTATATGTATTTTAAAAAGAAAAAATAAATTTATCAACATGAGTAAGGTGGTCTAACATGTCCCTCAACCCCTGTAAATACCAACCTCATGACAACCAGGGAGAGAAACCAGGAATAAAAAATGAAGAATCCTTTTGCACTAGTTTCCTCTACCAGGAAGATCTCAGCTCCACCACAAAAAGCCCATGACCAGCCTCTTATCCCAGACCTTAAAAATCCCAAAACCATCATCCTGAAAGCCATAAAACCTCATCTTAGCCAACAACCCTTTTTTTAGCTACACCAGAGACCCCTCAACAACCATTGATTCCAGCAACTTCACCTCAAGCTCCACAGCAAAAGTTACAAATCTCAACCCTAACAGTGTTTCCGTGACCAGCCTCAGGCATAGCAAAATCTACACTTCCTCTCCACAATGACCAAACTCAGCCAACAACACCGTGAATAGTAGGAATCCCCTTCTCAGTCACGCTAACCTCTACATTAGGCCACCAGGCACCCCACCAGCAGCATTTCTCATCTGGTCAGGCAAGTCTTCTCATTTCCTTTCCTTTATTTTATTTTTTTCTTCTTTTGTTAAAAGCATGCAGAGCATCAGTATGAGTGAGGAAAAGCAATCTGCAGCTTACTACTCTCATTTATGAAGATGTATATTGGAAGACTAATAACACGTTGCTCATGACTAATTTGCTTTCTTCCATGAAGGTTGATGGCTGTCAATTTCATGGGTGTGTTCCTTTGGCAGGCAGTCACGCTGTGCCTCCGAATAAGCACACTAGTGACTCGTTGAAAACCAATCCTCTGAAATTGTTCATTATCTTCTTTAATTTGCTGATATTAGGCCAGGATGAGTAAAAAAACTCGAAAAATCGATTAAATAAAAAAATCAAAAAAATCAAACCGAGAAAAAAAAATTAACTGACTAGAAAATCCAAAATAATTTTCAATTCGGTTATGGTTCAATTTCGGTTTCAAATGCCTGAAACAGATTGAACTGAAAGAACTGAACGAGTTCAACCATAACTCATTAACTCTGAAAAAATAAAAGACACTATAAATAATAATCTCTAACCTAAAGGAAAAGAGACTATAAATAATCTCTAACCTAAAGCCCCCCCCCCCTTTCCTCTCTGCAAGTTCATCCCTCATCTTATCTTCTCCATCATATTCTCTTCTCTTTCTTGACAACAAATTCATGAAATTCACCATTTACTTCAATCAAACTACATCACACTAGGCAGACATATTTTCCTTCCAATCATGAGCTCTCATTTGGAAACTCATTCACTATAGGCAGAAAACTCATTCACTATAGGTAGATTTGTTTTCCTTCCAATCTTGATTGTTCTCCCGTTTCTATTTTTCTTGATATTTTATGGGTTTTTGCTTTTTTTATTATGTTATAATTTGCAACTCTAGTTTTGCTTGTAATTTAACTAAAATTTCTAAACAATAAAAACTAAGATTTGCTTGTATTTTGTGGGCAGATCTGTTTTTGTCTTGGTCATATAAATTGAAACAAGTTCCTGGACAACATAAATGAGATTTGCTTGTATCTTGTGGAAGATGTATTTTCCTTTCAATTATGTTTTAGTCATGTAAACTGGAACAAGTTCCTGAACAACAGAAACAAGATTTGCTTTTCGATGTTACCGGTTTTTGAACAACAAAAATCAAACCGAACCGAAACCAATCGGTTTTGGTTCAGTTTTAAATTTTTAAAAATAATAATATCGGTTTGGTTAATTTTTTCATGTAAAAACCGAACCGAACCAAAAATAATCACCCCTAATATTGGCCCAGTCCCTCCATTTTGCTTTTCTTACATCAAAATCTTGAGTTTGTATTAAGGGAAACAAGATTAGTATATATCTATTGGGGGGGGGGGGGGGGGGGGAGAGCAGAGAGAGAAGGGAAAAAAGAAAGCCTAGAGAACCAAAGAGTAGGCTGAAGAGTCATTTATTCAATACCAACACCATACAAAAAATGCATTAGCCCTCTGAATTGAACGTCTAAATAGAAAAGAAAGAGGATAATAGGTGTGCTGACAAAATTTCTGCACCCTAAAAAAACTTCCAGATGCATTATTTAAGAAAAAATTGAGACAAAGGTTTGTCCTTGAACACCTTCATATTTTTAAACCTGAATGAATGGCTACAACTCCCCCAACGAGATTCTCATACTCAACCTTCTGAAATCCTGCATCTGCAATCATCGAAGCAAATTTCACCTGCATTCATCACTTGCAATAAGTCATTAAGTATACCAGACAAAGGTGAATACACACACAATTAAACCCAGGTTATCAGCAAGCACATGCAATATAAGCTCCTAGATAGTCCATTGTCCTCATACCTCCCTCCCCACTCTCCTCTCTCAGCTAAGGTAATTTAATTCCAATCAGTTAACTCACAGGGATTCACACATAGGGTTCAAATTTATCAGTTGCAGATCACCGAGCAGAAAATATCTTTCAAAGTGCACAACTAATGAATCAATATTGGGCTTACATTTTCTTCAAATGATACTTTATATAGTCAAACTTTAGCCAAGTGCTTCTGTTTACTTAGATAGATACTTGAAATCACAAGGGCATGTATTTAGGTGAAAGGAAAATGTGGCATAGAGCATGAAAAATTAAAGCACATAATTTATCTGTTTGGATGGTTAATAATTTGTTGAAGTGCTAATGTTTGGTATAGAGCTTGAAATATCGGGCTTTCTACCACAGGATGGGTTTGAGTCATAAACTGTCATGCAAAAATGCTGAATAATATCGAGCTTTCTATGTCGGTTTGCAACCTTTTAGCATGAAGACTCAATAGCATGGAAAGATTATTATTTTCATAACTAATAATAAATAGCACCCAAGGTTTGTAGGAAGCAAAGTTTATGGCTAAATATATTTGCAGACTAGAAACACGAGGGGTCCTTTTCTTTCTAATTAAAGGAAAAAATGTATATATACTTAGATGCACTGTTTCAGATAAAAATACATGCTGATAACACATTACTGGCAGTTCAATGTAATAAAAATGAGTTGATTCTTTTCTTTTCTTTTTTTAGTAAAAGAAATGAATTTTATAACCTTGAGCCATGTACAATGATCATTAAAACACTCTTGCATGCCATATTAAAATCACATTCTATCTTGTGCATATTCACGTTTGGAATATGCAAAAAGCAATAATCCATGTAACCATGTAAGGTTGCTATAAAAATATCTAGTTTCCACATTCGAGGATAAGGTGTTCACTTGCATGCACAAAATACACCAGTTGTTTTAATTTTTATTTTATATCTTATTTTCAGAAAAAGGCTCCACTGAAGTATGTATTGGGAATATAGAAAACCTCATTCCTTGATTGAGTTATAGCAGTATATGTAACATCCAGGGTTCTACAAAGGCATCACACTATAGTGTGGACTCAATTTCTTAGCTTCTAAGATACTTCGGCAAAATTGTGGTAATATTTGCAAAAGTACGTAGGACAAAATTATGACCTGTGGAGGAAAACGACGTATGCTCTCAACTAAGTACTGATAAGAATCCCGATCACCTGCAACTAGCTCTCCCACAGCTGGAATGACTGAGAATGAATAGTAATCATATCTGCAAGAAAAAGGAACATTCTTGAAACAGGATAGATGATGCAGTGTTCTGAAAAATATGGGGAAGAAAAAACAAATTGAAGTGGAAAGAAAGCTAAGCTTCACTAAGATTAGCTGGGACAGTAGAAGTCATCTGCAATCCATAGAATAAAGCTTGAGCAGTGAGCATATATCTTTTTCATGCTACAAACAATCATAAAGTCTTCCATGTGAGTGCTTTCCACATGCCAGAGCGTGCAAGGATTAAAAACTAATCAACAAAATTTCAACCACTCAAATTCAAGTGAAACAGCAAGATCTTCTTAACAATTCAAAGTTCATGTAATTAGTAAAAGCTAATTTATTTCAGGATCTACATGCTATAGTTGTTTTGTTTGTATTGCAACATGAGCATAATGTTAATCTGGTTCAATCACAGTATTTGCCACTTTTTGTACTTCGTATTGCAACATCTACAGAACACTAATCTCCATAGCCATGATGTTTTGACCATATTTTATTAAAGTTCACCATCTTCTCAATCAACATTATGCTCCCAGTTAACAATCTGTTTGCACCCTAGTGGGATTAATTGGTTAGGAAACAACAATTGTATATAGACTAACAGCAGGTATGTAGTGCACAGAAAAATCAATTAGAGACAATAAAATAAATCAATCTACTCTTTATAAACTTTAGATTCATAATCAATACAAATATAAACTCCTATAATAATATGAAAATAGAAAAGTGAATCCAGAACTCCAATGAGAAAGATGGGTTATGGGAGCATGTGACTTGTATTATTGAATTCGGGTTAGAACTAAGATGTAATATTTCTCTGTCAATCTCACTTCATCACACCAAGGCCTTTGTCTCTATGATTGACTATGTTCTATGGAATGGAAGAGGCTGGATAGTTAATATTCAATAAAGATGAAGAAAACCATGTTACAGAACCGGGTAAAGTAGTAAACACCCTGAGGTATGGTGAACTTATTGTTACAACTCAAAACTTTGAAGATTTGCAAAATATATAAATATATATATATATATATTAAGCATAATATTCTAAATGGATTTCAAAATACTACTTTGACAGTAACAATATTTTGGGCATAAAAGAGGATTTTTAACTTATTTACTTGAACATGGAGGGGGGATTTTGTCAAAACTTCGAACTTTTGGGTGGTGGCTATAGTTTCACCACACCTCATGGGAGTTATTGTAATTTATCCCTTTCGATTTCATTTGTAAAAAAACATTTCACCACCTATACACTACCAGAAAGGAAAGACTGACCACTTCTGGCATAATTTATTGACTTGTCAATTTATTAAAATTGAGAAAAAATTAAACACAGGAAAAAGGATATATTTTGTTGAAATAATGCCTAAAAATGATACTACAAGAAATGCTAACATTTATCCTTTAATGCATGTAAGAAGGTGTACTCACAATTCTTTAAACACAGGAACTTCAACGTGGCTCAGTTCAAGGCAAAGAAATCTTCCTCCGTGTTTTAATACCCTAATAAAATAACAGATGAAGCTTGCATGAAACATTAATGCATATTACACAAGCTGGAAAATTTCTAAAGAAAGAAAGGGGACCATATAACAGAAGAAAAGCCTGCTGATCATACATATCGAAAGAGAAGACATTTACTAAATGAATGGAAAACACATAACAAGAAGCACAACTACGCCATGGTTTAGACTGAAATAAGAAATTTTTGTGTTAATAAATTCATAGTCATCATCTAAACGATTTTCTTGCTAGCTTCATGCTTCAACTCATATCTTTAAAAACTCTCCATGCAGTCGTTGGGTCTCATAAAATTTAAACCTAATATTTAACTTTCTCACCACCTAATTCCACTTCTAATTGTCATTATTTCAAATTCAACAGCAAACATTTAATGCAATTACCTAACTTGGAGCAAACAAGGTCAACTCTCTAAGTGGAAAACAAAAATTACCTAGGAACCTCTACCCTCAGAATTTAAGCTGGTAGTGGATTCAGATCCCCTTTACTCAGACACTGATGAAGGTCTTATCCACAGTAGCACCATGATAACTCAAGTAACTTTCTTGACATGTTGATCTTGATAATATGCATGTTCAATGCTATTTTTGCAATTGTAACCAATAAATGTCATTGTTATATGCATTTTCTTTGGAGAAAATATGTTATAAACATTGATTTTAGAAGATAAAGGCTACATTCCCTTTAATTCATAACATTCAATCGGATCCTCTAATTAGATAAGCCATCCGTAAAAGCCTGTAACAGAGTAACCTGATATTGCATCAGCAGTAGTGAAATGATTATTTGTCATGGTTTAGTTTTACAATCTTAATGAGAGGATCCTTAGCTTGCTATTTATAATTTATGTCAAGAGGGTCTAATATAATTTGGGTGAACATGTCAACAGCAAGCCACAAAATTATGAGCAAACCTATACGCTTCAGCAAGAACTTTCTCTATGTGTGTAACATTCCTAATTCCAAATGCTATTGTGTAGCCATCCATGGTATTATCTTCAAAACTTAAGGCTTCAGCATCTCCCTCCACCCATATGAGTGATTTGTCTTCTCCAAGACCTGCAAGCGTCAATTAAAAAAAAAGGAAAGAAAACCATCACTCATCGAGAAATCAACATTAATAAACTGTAATTAGACCATCCATGGATTTCACTCAATTCCTGATCCTTCCTGATTCATACCCCTCTCTATAGCCCGTTTTCTGCCAACATTTAACATGTTTGGGTTTATGTCACACACATGTATCTGTGTTTCTTCCTGTAAATGATCATTAATGGGATCTTGATTTGCTCTACGCTTGATACTACTTATACCATCCAGAATCTTGAAAGCAACATCTCCTGCAATTAAGAATTCCAAACTCAAGATCTTATAACTCATAAAAACTATGAGATAACAATGAAAAAACAACAAGAATAAGAAGATACCAATCATCAATTTTAGTTGGACAATTTGCTAGATATAAGTAGCGCGTGCATATTTAAAAGGTGGATGTAAAGGTTATATGAAGAGGGTTTTCCAAGGATTTAATACTAGCAAACTGAGACCAAAGGAAGACTTGGGATTTTGGTTTCTAGATTTGTATGGATAGAATCTGGAATCAACTTGAGATGAAATGACGAACTTTAAGGGCTCTGGAGACATTATCCTTGTAAATTTGCAGCTGAACCAGTTGGCCACTTGCTTTTACACCATAGTTGAACAAGAGAGTTGCGCAAGGAAGTCTTCTCACTATTAGTATTCTTTTGGGTGCTATGCAAAGGAAAGAGATGTATGGGCTCTGGAGACAATGTCCTTGTAAATCAGATGGTTGTTTTTACACATGGCCACATGGTGTGGCTTCACCTCCCAATTTCTATTCATTACAGCTTTTCTAATCAAATAAAGTGCTTTTTTTTTCTTTATAACATGTCATAGTTTTATATCAGTACTCACCTGTTCCACCAGCCACATCAAGATGCTTCATTCCAGGAAATGGATTCAGCATAGAAACCAGTCTAGAAAGCATCATAGAAAAGTAGCTAATGTCAGCATGAACCCAAAGTGAAGTATACAACATAACAAGCAATCATTAAAAAATGCATCCTCAACGTATTCTGACCTGTCCTTCCATAACCTATGTAATCCACCACTCATTAAATCATTCATGAGATCATAATTTGAGGCCACACTGCTGAAAACATTACCAACCATTTGACTTTTTTCTTCTTCTCGAACATGTTTGAATCCTGAAATGATTTTTTAAGAATGTCTAACGTGTGGTTAAGAGGGTTCGATCAGGATGTTCAATTTAACGAGACAAATCAAAATGAAAACAAACAATTAGTAGTTCAAAGAAGGCAGACTAAAAAAGACACACTCAAGAAGAAGAGGAATCATTGATTACTCAAGAACCTACCAAAGCTAGTGGCATGTGAATGCAGTGGAGAAGTGGAAGACAGCATGGGCAAGAATTTGCTCCCCAGCTTCCTGCTAACCAATTTCAGCGCCATGTCTGCCACCCAGACCCACCCACACACACAACATAAATATATATATAAGAAAAAAAAATCAAATTCGTTCTTAGGATCGTGGAGCCCAGTTGGATAATGTGTCAAATACGCAATGGTCAGAATGCTCTCGCTATAAAATTAAATTGCAATTGAGAAAATTAAACTAAGAAAAGAAAGGCAAAATGAAAGACAGAAAAAATATGAAAGAAAGCAAAAGGGTAAAACAAAATCTTTGCTCTCCAGATTTCATAATTATTTCTCTCAAATCTCTATCCAAATTTGGTTAAAGAAGAAGAGGATGAGGAGAAGACAGAATAAATTACGTTCATTCATCATACCTTAATTCAACGGTGATTTCTGCACCAACTAATTTACAAACTTCTCCTTCTATTTCTTTGCTGATGATCTCTTTGGTTTTTTTGGGCTCAATGTTAAAACTGTGAACGCGGTGGTGTTTCGTTTCGTCTTGAAGAAAGTGTTTTCAGAATTCAAAATTAAGGTGTTTGGTGAATTTTTAAAGTTTTGTTTTTTTAAAAAAAATATATTAAAATAAATTTTTTTATATTTTTTAATTTTATTATTAGGACATTAAAATTATTCAAAAAATATTAATTTAATATTATTTTATACCAAACATATTTTTAAAATATACCTAACCATAATTTTGACGGTAAAAACAAATATATTCAAAAAATAAAGTTATCTGTTGTTATAAAACTCGAGTTTATTTAATTTAGTTTAAGGTCTAGTTTATGAGTTGAGTAGGTGAATAATCCAAGTTTTAAATTAAAAAATAAAGATAAATTTATAACAATTATATAAAATACTAATGGATGTGGATTCTTAATTAAGCAAATATCACTATTTATCATTTCATATTTTATTGTTCAAAATTTTAAGGATAAAATTCAAGAGTGATTAAATCAAATGTTTAGCTCTATTATCTTCGGTTATTAAATTTTTTTTTCTTTTCAATTTGATTCTCATAAGTAAAGTTGTCATGTTTTGTTTTTTATTTATTTTGATTTACATGTTATTATCTCGTATCTGCAAAATATCATAAAGTATTTGGATATTAGATGAATGATTGATTTTACAAAATAGAATTTTTGGTTGTTGTTTAAAATAAAAATTAAAATAATAAGGACTAAAATTAACATAGAAATTCATTTTTCTAGTTGTACTATTTAAAAGGTGTGACAAAATTCATTTTGTTCCCTTATTTGTTTTCATTTTATATTATATGATCCTTATTGTTTTAGAATTTTATATTTCAATTCTAAACTTTATTTTTATTATGTTTTAGTTTATAGGCATTGAGAGAGGAGAGATAGTCATCAGAAAATGAAAGAAGAGAGAGAAAAGATTTGCTCGACACATTCTAACAAAAAAAAAAGATTTTGGTGTTAATAGATTTGTTTTTAATATGAGAGTTTAATGGAGGTAGTGTTTCTAGATCTTCAGTTTTTAAAGTAATTAATGGTGTTTTGATATTAGAAATGAGTTTTTATTTAGATTCCTACAATATTTATAAAGATTTTTATAGAGAAAACAAGTTAAAAAATGAATTTTTAGACTCTCAAACTCAAACTCTAATTTTTCAATCAGCAAAGGTGACTAAAAAAGACAATATTAAATAAAATGTTATCTATCCAAACGAATAATGTGTTGTGTTGTTCACTCAATTAAAAAAAATAAAAAAATACTTGCATCATTTATTCATTTTATTCAGATGATATAAATAAATTTTATTTAAATAAAAACTCCTTTAGATAAAATGATTCTCAAATTTTATGTGATTTCTCTTCCATAAGAATGATGGATTGGCTTAAGTAACAATAGGGAAAGAAGGTCTAACTAAATTATATAATTTTTTTCGTGCATGGTTTTTATTTTTAAAAAATAAATATTGAATATTGAATAAAAATCTAATTTTATATTCCTAATTTTGATATTAGTAAAATTAAAAAATATTTACACCTAAAAAAAACAAGGGATGAGGACTAGTCTTTTAGACCTAGATGTGTATGGACTTTTACCCTTTAGGCTAGGTATATGGGCGTAGCCTTTCAGACCTGAATATTAATGACAAGTAAGATTAATATGGGCCAAGATAATAAGATGGATAAACCATGTTTATTTAGTGATTAAAAGTGAAGAACATAGAAGGGAACTCATAATAAACATTGAAAGTATTGGGATCACTTAAACAACTCAAGTAAGACAATGCTTGGTTCTTAACACTTCTAAAGTTGAAGGTATTCAAAGATACAAATGACATCACAAAATAAAATCAAAATCAATTATTGCTATAAAAAAGGAAATCAAATCTCCTTCCATTGATTCATGAAGTTGCTCGTTTACGTTGCTTCAACAAGTTAAGGTTGGTCACCTCACAATTAGATGATTTTCATGCCTATCATTCACGATAGCATTTTTCTTTAACACCTATTAACTTGATGACACTTTTCTTTCAAACAAAACCTATTAATCATGAGAGTATTTTTCAATTAAATTAACTTAATGACGCTCTACTTTCAAAAGAATCTTCAATCTTGATATTATTTTTCAAGCTTATCAATTCGATGATAATTTTTTTCCGAAGAAGCCCATTCATGTAATGACAACTTTTATTTTAAAATAAAGTCCATTAGTCTAATAATATTTTTTTTATTAAAATGGTATTTTTATTTCAAAGTGTAGCCCTTTAATCCCATAATATTTTTCTTTCAAATAACATTTTAATTCAAGTAAAGCCTCTTGATGAGATTGAGATCTCCTTTCAAAAAGTTTTTTTATTTCAAAGTGAGGTCCATAGATCCAATGACAAATTTCTTTCAAAAGCATTTTAATTTCGATGATAATTTTTCTTAGATGATATTTTTATTTCAAAGTGAAAACCTTTAGTCCGATGGAAATTTCCTTTCAAAAAATATTTTTATTTTAAAGTAAAGCTCATCAATTTGATGATAATTTTCTTTTAAAAGTATTTTAATTCAAGAAAAGTCCATCAGTTGATAATAATCTTCTTTTAAATGATACTTTTATTTCAAGGTGAAACTCATCAATTAAATGTCAATTTTCTTTAAAATTTTTCTTTAACACCTATTAAATGTCAATTAAATGTCAATTTGATGATAATTTTCTTTTAAAAGTATTTTTCTTTTTATTTCAAGGTGATTTTTATGCCTATCATTCATGATAGCATTTTTCTTTAACACCTATTAACTTGATCACACTTTTCTTTCAAACAAAACCTATTAATCATGAGAGCATTTTTCAATCAAATTAACTTAATGACGCTTTACTTTCAAAAGAATCTTCAATCTTGATATTATTTTTCAAGCTTATCAATTTGATGATAATTTTTTTTTCCAAAAAGCCCATTCATCCAATGACAACTTTTATTTTAAAATAAAGTCCATTAGTCTAATAATAATTTTTTATTAAGATGGTATTTTTATTTCAAAGTGTAGCCATTTAATCTCATAATAATTTTCATTCAAATAACATTTTAATTCAAGGAAATCCTCTTGATACGATTGAGATGTGAGGTCCATGGATCGGATGACAAATTTCTTTCAAAAGCATTTTAATTTCGATGATAATTTTTCTTAGATGATATTTTTATTTCAAAGTGAAAACCTTTAGTCCGATGGAAATTTCCTTTCAAAAAATATTTTTATTTTAAAGTGAAGTTCATCAATTTGATGATAATTTTCTTTCAAAAATATTTTAATTTAAAAAAAGCCCATCAGTCCAATAATAATCTTCTTTCAAATATACTTTTATTGCAAGGTGAAACTCATCAATTCTATGTCAATTTTCTTTTAAATAACATTTTAATTTAAGTAAAGATCATCTATTTGATAGCAATTTCCTTTTAAGTGGTACTTTTATTATAAGAGAAGCCCATCAATCCAATAATATTTAAAAAAAAAAAAACAAATTTTATCGACTCAATGACATTCTTATTTCAATCCAATGATATTTTTATTTCAAGAAAAACTTCATTAATCCAATAACATTTTTATTTTAAAATGAAGCTTATTAATTCAATAACAATTTCCTTTTGAGAATACATTTTGTTGAGTTAATTACTTCTCGATTGAACCTATTTAATTTTTATTTGTTACCTCTTAATTTCATGCTGAATTTAGTTATAATTGTGATAAATTTTTAAATTTCATGCTAAGTTGATCAATAATTAATTTAAGTTTCTTGCCTAATAATTTTAATCCATTTTCCAGCCATCGAAAAGTCCCTCTCCTCAGGACAGCCCTCCTCCGGAAGACCACCTTCCTTTTCCAGCCATCGAATAGTCCCTCTCCTCATGTCGAACAACCAGCTACCGACGAACACAACAACACAAAATCAAAAGTAGTACGTAGGCCTTATTTCAATGATGAAGAAAAACAAAAGGAATAGGAAAAGAAAGTGACTTTCATATGCGTTGATCTCTTTTCGGTTGTTTTTGCTTTTCACTTGTTTTTTTTTGTTTGCAGTGAAATAAATATTTGGTGATAAATTAAATTATATTATATATTATGAGATTCATTAAAAAATTGAGTTTAAAATGAAGTTTTTGAGAAATAATTTTTATATATTATTTTAATTAAGTTTTGTAAAATCATGATTCTTTTTGCATTTTAAAAACATATTTGAAAAAAATTAAAATTTATTTATTTATTTTTTGGTTCAAATTGATATATTTTTAGTGTTTTCAGATCATTTTGATGCGCTAATATCAAAAATAATTTTTTAAAAATTAAAAAAAATATATTTTGATACATTTTCAAGTAAAAAACATTTTGAAAAATAATTATAAATATACTTCCGTCAAATATTTTATACATATTTTTTTGTTATATATAAACTTCAATATATTTTTTCATCGTATATAAATTCAACTAATCATAACTAATTATTTTTTTAACTTATTATTTTTAAATTATAATTATAAAAAACTATCTCAAAAACAAACGAATAGGCTGCGGAGAAACTCACTGCCGGTGCAGAAGAGAAGAGGTAATGAAGGCACCCCAAATCCCAAGCAAAACACGCACTATATCTCACAATAGGCTTATTAAGAGTAAAGTAGCAGTCCCGAGCCCATTTCAAACATAATTAAGAGAGATGGGCCGAAACTTATTTAACAATTATCATTCCCTGAAGTACAGATTGTGCCAAATCACAGGGCTCAAGTTTCAAATTATTGTTTTAGGTTCTCTTAATTATTTTTATCTTTAATAAATACACAAACTACTTTAGGTATGTCTTTTTAGCATGTAAATATAATAAATATTTTTATTATTAAAAATAAATATGAAACACCTTGTTTTAAATGAGCTATTTTAAAATAATTTTATTTTTTTACTTAACATAATCAACCTCGAGAATCTCTAAAAAAACAATTAGAGTTTCTAATTACTACAAAACTGACATCTCCTTTGCAATAAAGAGTATGTTTGGAAACGCGGCTGCGGCGGCGTTTCTAAAAAATTAAATTTTTTTTGTTAAAATTTAATATGGTTTGTATGTTTTGGATCGTTTTGATGTGCTGATATCAAAAATGATTTTTAAAAAATAAAAAAATATCATTTGCATGTATTTTAACACAAAAAATTATTTAAAAAGCACTCACAACCATACTGACAAACACACTCAAAGCTTATTCACGTGGTCTGGACTGCTCGCACAAATTATGGGTATCATTCCACCTTTTTGAGAAATTACTTGATTGACCTCTCTCTTCTTGGGTTCCCTTCTAGAACAAAAAAGGATACACATCATCTCATTTAAGGATGGCAATGGTTAACCATGACCATAATCAAGATAAAAATCAATAAACAAAATTAAAATAATTAATTATGTGTTATCCATTCAATTAACCACTAACAATCAATTTTAATTTTAAAGAAACTCAAGTAAACAAATAAATTAACAAATTTTAATAATAATATATCAACAAAAACATTAACATTAGAAAAATATAACAAAAACAACTAATATAACAAATTTATTATTATTATTATTATTATTATTATTATTATTATTATTATGAAATAGTAAAAAATAGTCAGATTATGAAATAGTAAATAGGTTTATTAATGGGAATTTATAGAGAATAAGTATTTGGGTTGGATTCCCCAACTTGGAGTCAGCTTAAAAAATCAAAATGATGACTGGTGGCTGAGTCAGATTATGGTCAATTTTGGACAAAATTAGCTGTAAGACTCATCTTCGACAGAGTTTTCCGGTCAACGTTTTGGACACGTTAAAGATTACACCCGCCCACATTATCCGAGTAAAACCATGGATCTCGGTCGGATAAAATTTCAATCATAACAAATAAAATATTCTGTCTCCGTTAGAAAATTTTTGTTTTATTCATAAGATCAGATTTATGTTTTAAATAATTTAAAATACAAATATAAAATTTACTTAAAAAGAATAAGAGCTTGTTTATTTATTTATGTGTTTCAAAAATATTTTCTAAAACTTAGAATTTTTAATTTTTTTGTTTTTAAATTATTTTAATATTATGATATTAGAAATAAATTTTAAAAAATAAAAAAAAATATTTTAAAAAAATTGGAGGATTAATATCATTGAATTTTTTATTTTTTTATTTTCGTGTAAGATTCCAGCTTTGCACGTGCTAATAAGATAAAAAAAAAACACCTGGCATTCTTAAACGAAAAGTACAAAAGCATCATGAAAGCAAGACATAAACCATATTGTCCACTTTTCTAACAAAACATTATCTATCATCTCCCACCTCAAACTCATAAATATCTTCTCGTTTCAGACCGCAGCGCGCTCGGGTAGAAGTACCAAAGAGTTAATAAAATCCCAAAAATACATCAATAGTGATATTTGATCCCCATATCTTGAACTTATGTCAATTTAGTCCCCGTAGTATTTCAATTCATTGTGATCGTCGATATTTGTTAATGAAAATGTTGGATTTTTCCATTAATATGCAGTCTACATAAAATCATATAATGGGTATTTTGCTAAATTAAAAAAAGTTCAAAGTGCTATAAACCTGCATTATATCATAAAGTTGGGCGTGCAGTTTAATTATATCTCATAGCCAAATATATATAGGAATATATATGAGTTTTTTTATTATTATTAATTTCGATACAATTTTTCTCAACCACATACATTATCAAAACATAATCATAATTATAGACAAAAATCAGAATCATAACTATAATAGACTTCTAAGCTAAAGGTATGCACTTAAAATGATTTAGATATTGTTTGATAAGTACTAATATAGCATTTGAAATGATGTTCATGATGCTAATATGTAAATAATAAAGCATGAAAATTATGAAAATTTTAATTATAACTATTCTATCCTCTCTCACATGCCTCGTGTCTCTTAAAACAAAAAAAAGCATAGAAATTTAGCTAATCACTGCTTGCCTGTTTGGGAATATAGTTGTGGTTGTTTTTTAAAGTATTTTTCATGCCGAAATGCATCAAAATGATATTTTTTTATTTTTAAAAAATTATTTTTGAAATCACCACATCAAAACGATTCAAAATATATAAAAAAATTAATTTTTAGCAAAAAAAATATTTTTTTGTGGAACGCGGTTTGCACCGTGTTCCCAAACGATACTTAAAGAAACGAGTGAATTTCTATGTTATACTAACAACATGAATGAGAACAAAAGATATGAGGTTTGTTACAATTTAAAACCATTAAAAACTAAAAATACTATAAGTATAGATGGATTCTTAAAATACTTAATTTTATTCATTCATGTCTCAACTTGCCAAAATACTAGTATAATCCTTTAAACAAAGAAAAATTAGAAAACCCTAGTAATACTAAATAATAAAAATAAAGTAGGAAAATTGTTCTCTTTAAATAGAATTTTTTTTTAAAAAAAAGTAATAATATTGAATATGAAAAAAATAAAAAAAATTAACTAAGAAAAATATTTATTTTCCTAAAAAAAACTATCACGTTAATTTTCCATGGAAAGAACTCTTCCTTGTGTTCAGAATTTGGTAAAAAACCATCATTTACCATAAATATTTTTTTATGTGTGGTCCATTCCATCATGAGCTCCCGATACCGAGAAGGTATAAAAATCATAAAGTAACAGGTCACTCACACAAATAATAATTTTTGATCACTACTCTATGATACAAAACTGAAGAGATACAGACGTGAATAACTCATCACCCTAAAGATATAATTAAATCACTACTTTAGAGATATAAAATTAAGGAATAAATCCACCACTCACAAATAAGATATAGAACAAGATAGGTTGCTAAAAGACCAAGTCAAAGACTTTTCATTCAATTTTTTTTCCAAAAGATCCCCGTACATAGTTTAAATCATCATTATATGCTTTGAAATGCCCTTCAAGTCTAGAAAAACACTAAAATAATGTAATTAAGACCCAAACAAATGACTTGGATAGAAAACTAGACAATTATTAACTAGCACATGTTTTTGACTTCTTAAAAACACAAACAAACATTTAGAAAGATTATAAATTAAAACCGACATAACTTATTATAGAAAACTCCATTGCATGCATGGTTGAACAATTTAAAAAGATCATATTTTGAAATTAAAAACCAAATAGAATAAGATTATTTTCTCATGCAATGAAGATATACAAATTCGAGCTCAAAGCTAGCACATGGGCAAATAATAAACATCATCAAGAACTTTATTTATTTGTATTGTCATTCCAAATTTAAGTAGCTCAACATTAGTAGGACCATTTGAGGACACTCCTGTATTAAGTCCTTTTGATTGAGAAAAAACTCGTCCTCAAGTTCAAATAACTTTTTTCTCGATCTTGTGGATATCCAATCAAAACACTTCCATTATCCTTTATGAAAACTTTGAACTAGAGTCCTTTAACATTAGTTAAATTACTTTTTATGTCATAGATATTCCTTGAATTATCATAAAAAAACAACTCAAATCCCCCACCTTTATTAATTTTATTATGTTCAAAACTAATGAATATTGTTTCTAGAATGTTGTAAAAAATATTGACAAGTTCACTCTTTTTCTGTCCAAGAACACCAACTTCGACCCTATTAATTTCATAATTTTTTTTTGATCACATATAAAGCACATTCTTCATAATTTTCTTTATCAAAACTCATTTTAAAACCACCTCCTCACATGCTTCTTAATTAATGTAACAAGAACTTCATTGGCATACTTAGGTTCATCATAAACTCGGATTTTGTATTGAGATATTCTCCTTTGATATCATCTTTCTTATCCTCATCGAATTTTGATAGTTGATTCCAATCCATAAAAGATCTAGAATCATCAAAATTTGTATTCATCATCATTTTCATATTGTTGAAATTTCACTTGTATATATCGATCAAAAAACTACATTGAATAACTATTTTTAGGAATATCTTCACATCAGATTCTCATTATAGAATTCTATTACTTCTTTTTTGATGCTTAGAAGAAGAACCATCACTAAAATCATGGTGTGGTTTGTGAAGGAAAGGATTAATATCCTCGCCATTATTGTCTCAATTATTAAATAAGTCAAAATGCTCTTAAAGTTGCTGAAGTTGCCTTTTTATTTTATCAATTTCAAGACTACAAATGTTCCTCTTGAATTCTTACACACGATGTCCATAAACAACTATGGTTATAAATTTAAAGCTTTGATACTAACTTGATATCGGGATGATATGAAAATTGTAAAGTAACAGATCAATCACACAAATGTAATTTTCACTCTCCACTTTAAAATACCAAATTGAAACGAACACGAGTAACTCACCACCCTAAATATATAAATTAAATCACTCACAAAGAAAATATAAACTTGAAAGGTTATTAAAAGGCCAAGTTAAAAACTTCTCATTCAAAATTTGTTAAAAGATCCTAATATATGGTCTGAATCATCATTATATACTTGTGACTAGTGAGCTCTGATACAAATCCTTTATGTCTTCTAACTAAAACTAGTAATCATTGGGTTCTAATATCAACCGATTCAAACAGAGTAAAGGAAACAAAGTTTGTTACAAATCAAAACTCTCAAAGACCAAAAACACCATAACTATGAAGAAAACTCTTAAAATATTCAATTTTTATCCATCCAAGTTTCCACTTACCAAATGGCTACCACAACCTTTTATATATAAAAAACTAGAAAACCTTAGTAATACCGAATAAGAAAAAAATAAATTAGAAAAAATATTATCTGTAAATAGAAAAAAAAGGAAAATATATATTATCCTAAAAAAAGCTTATACATCAGTCTTCTCGGGTTGAAATGAACTTGTCCTTGAGTGCAATCTTTAGTTAGAAATTATTCTCCATCAAAAAATCATTTTATATACGGGTTATCTTATTTAGGTTCCTAACATAACACCTTTGTGAGGGTTTCCTCATCATGAATCCTTAACATCACACCCTTGTGTGAGTCATCTTATCGTGAATTACTAACATAACACTTTTGTGTGGACTTCCCCATCATAGACCCCTAGCACCATACCTTTGTGTGGGCTGTCTCATTATGGGTCTCACCATCAAGGTTTCAAATAACATCAACTCATGCAGATAAAAGTAACACACTAGTTTTTAAATGTCTTTTTCCTAAGAGGAAACCTTCTCATCCCTTCCTATACAAGCTTGTTTTGTTTTGCAATATCTTCTAGCCATGATTGTTCTGCAACATGCAACAAAGTAAAATAATTACTAAGAATCATAAAGCAAAATAACTACTAATACTAATTAGTGCAGATAAGAATGAAAGATAAGATGTTTGTTATAAGTTAAAATCACCAAAGATAAAAAAATATCATAAATATAAGGAGATTCTCAAAATATTTAATTTTTATTCATTTAAGTCTCAACTTGCCAAAAAGCTATTACAACATTTTATATAGAAAAAACTAGAAAACTCTAATAATACTAAATAAAAAAACAAACTAGAAAACTATTTTTATTTAAATATTGAAAAATTATTTTTAAAAAATATAATAATATTAAATAAAAAATAAAATAAACTAAAAAAATATAGGCTAATGCATTGTATATAAACAATTTGAATGATTATATACATACGGGGTATTATCGTAGAAAATATAGTAAAAGGATGAAAGATAAGAAAATAAACAGTTAGAGGACCAAATAAAAACATTAAACCGAAAATAAAATTACAAAAGTAAACCCTCATCTATGTTTAGATGAAACACTTTTCTTTTCTAGCAGTCTTACCTTATTTTCCGAGACAAATCCAGCTTTGACAACCGATAATTTTGCTTCAAATTTTCCTCTATAAATCCTTATCTATGAATCCTTTTATATTATAAATAGCTGATTCATTTCCTTCAACTCCAAATCCAACAGTTTTAGGGACCGTTGTTGTTGTTGTTGTTGTTGTTGCTGTTGTTGTTGTTTTTGCTGTTGTTTTTGTTGTTACTACTACTGTGATGGGGAAGGTGGCAGTAGGAGCGGCGGTTGTTTGCGCGGCGACAGTGTGTGCGGCGGCGGCGTTGGTGGTGAGGCACAGGATGAGATGTTCAGGGAGGTGGGCCAGGGCTATGGCGATACTAAGGGAGTTTGAGGAAAATTGTGGGACCCCTATTGGGAAGTTAAGACAGGTGGCTGATGCTATGACCGTTGAGATGCATGCCGGCCTTGCATCTGAGGGTGGTAGTAAGCTCAAGATGTTAATCAGCTATGTAGATAATCTTCCCTCCGGGTAATCAACTTAATCTTACTAAAGTAAAACATAATTACTTTTATTTTCGTTTTCATTTCCCATTTAAGTTTACTTGTGTAGTATTTAATTTTCTAGAGGGATATTTATAAATTGATTTCTGAAGTAATGGAATTTTTTTTTTAATTGTTAATTAATCGTGGGGATTATTTTTTTGTCCTGAAAAATTGCACCTTTCATGCGTTTTTTTTATTGTGGAAGTTTTTTTATATGCTATATGCTACTGAATTTTCAGTCTTTTCTTTAATATCCTGATTTTATTTGTAATTTTATTAGTTATTAATGTTTTGATGATTGTTGTGTTGGTAAAAGAGTTCTGCTTTGGACTTGAAAAACGAATTTCGTTTTGATGTGTTTTTAGGGAATGAAGTAGGAGTTCATAAATAAGATTGTTTAAGGGTGAGTTTGATTAACAGTTCTGAACTTGAGTGTATAAACAAGAATCTTTAAACTCTTTTGTGTCCATTGAATTTGAGTGGAGATGGGTTTTCTTAGATGTAGATAGTTCAAGAATTAACTTTTTATTAGTGAAAGGCGTATTCTTTACTAGTCTTGAATTCTACCTTTCTCCAATTAAGCTTGACATGTTTCGCATGCTTCGGGTACGATTTTGTAAAAATTTTTAGCCTTTGCTTTTAAGTTGCCTAACTTTGTCTCTTTTGTAGTTCCCTCTTTTTCATTCAATCAATAAATGCTTTATTTTTCTTTCATCAATGGTTTGCTTTCTTCTTCTCCCTCTGTTTTTTTCCCCGTTGAATGGAACTTGGAATATAGCTTACTGTTCGAAGCTTTGCTGCTACATTTTGCTTTTTACAGCTTATATCTCAATTCTCATCCTTGTTTTTCGTATAGCTGTGGTTAGGAAATCTCCCGGGCAGTGAGTTCTCTTATGTTGTATTAGTATCTTATCACAATATCTGATTTGATGAAATTTGGAGTTTTTGAAGTGGGAGGTCATTTCATTTTTTAAACTGATAAGCAAACAGTACTTAGTTTGTACTGAGTTGATAGATTCTGCAAGGTTTCTTTTTTGGAACGTGGATTCTTTATGATCAGTTGGTGGTACTGTACTGCTGATAAAGGCTGGCTTTGTGGTCTACATAAATATCTTATTATGAACATCCATGTTTTATAATCAAATAAACTTAAGATGGATTTATTTGAGATTTATCATGTTGTAGGTTAAATTTTCACTTAAATAAAATTCTATGCTGGTCAACTTAGTAATGATCAACTTGGAAGAATGTACAGAAATTTCTGGGATGTGGTATTCCTTTTAATCGTTCAACTATAGGATTGCTTGGTTGATGAACTCCTTTTAGCTGCAGATAGCCCTTTTAAAATTGTGGATAAGGTTTTTTAAGTACTGAAAAATGAAAAATTTATAGAAAAAAAAATGAAGAATTAATGAGTGACAGAAGACAAAAGAAGCTTTGATGTTCATACAGGAACATGAAAGATGTTGCTTTTCTGTGAAGAATTTGTTCCTGAGAGAACGCAATTTCATTTGTCAAGACATTTTATATTAACTAAATGTAATTACCACTGAATGGTTAGCTACTTCTGTGCTTAATTTTTCAGAGAAGAGAATGGGTTGTTCTATGCATTGGACCTTGGGGGAACAAATTTTCGAGTTATACGGGTACTGCTCGGTGGGAGGGATGGAGGTGTTGTCAAACAAGAGTTTGAGGAAGTTTCAATTCCTCCACACTTGATGACTGGATCTTCAGATGTGAGCATCATTTCAAACTAGTCTATCAAACTTAAACTTGCTTAGAATAGTTAGTGATCTGAATATATTGTATACGGTGGTGATTTCAGGCACTATTTGGTTTTATTGCTACAGCACTTGCCAATTTTGTTGCCACAGAAAGTGAAGGTCTGCATTCTTCACCTGGGAGACAAAGGGAGCTCGGTTTTACCTTCTCATTTCCAGTTAGGCAAACATCAATAGCATCTGGAAATCTTATAAAATGGACAAAAGGCTTCTCGATAGATGATGTGGTGAATCCTAATTACCCTCACTTGCCTCCCCCCCCCCCCCCTCCTTTGGCCATCTGTTTTCATTGCATTACAATCAGTTTTTTCAATTACAGTTATATTGGTTTTTATCTTGGTGCATATCTGTTATGAGAATAAAAAACTTACAAGAAATTGTTTTACCATCTAAAAATGTCAACGTTTTTCCCTTTATCTACTCCACTTTGCGTTACATATATTCCTTTTCATCAGTGAACAGTGACAAAATTATTAAAGCATTCCCTAAGGGGTACAGGTCATATGCAGTGTTAAAAATTGCATTAATAATATTTTGGAGCCATTCTATGTAACAATGCATACAATAGTTAGTCTTTTTATTGTGAGACACACATGCAGCTGGCAGTTGAACACAGACATACTGGTAGTACTTGATTTCTGATGGTTTTGATCACTTAAATAGAGAAACCGATCATAATAATCTGAAATTTACTAATTTTGTTAGTGCTTGTTTTCTGATGTTCTGGATATCACTCTGAATTTATTATTAGTTTCCATTGATCTGTGAAATCTTAGCAGTAAGGTATGTTCCTGCTTAAATTCTGTGGGAACACATGCCAACCATGTCAACCAAGCTTCAGGAGCAAGGAATTTTCTATCAAAGAGTTCATTTTCTTTCAAGTTCTTATTGCTCACGTGTAGTCTGCATAATTTAGTTTGCGAGCATATATCTATACTGTGTGGAAACCTCAAATTAACCACTTGTATCTTACTTACTCAGAGTTGTTAACTCTGCCACATGTGCTCAACATTTACTTCTAAAAGCAGACAGTTCTCTAAATATAGCCTTTTGAGGGTATATCCCTGATATTTCTGCTCTGGAAAACATTAAAGCAAAATACTGCAACCAGCACTTAGACTCAAGATTGCAATAGCTGCAGTCAATAACTGTATCTTCTTATTCTGCCAATCCTTTTTCACCTTGTTGCTCACTTCATTCCTGGTCCTTAGGTTGGAGAAGATGTGGTGGGAGAATTAACCAAAGCCATGGAAAGAATTGGACTTGACATGCGCGTGTCAGCTTTGGTAAGTAATTTGGTTGCTGTCTCTGGGTTCTTTGTTTGGGTGTTTTCTATTAAATGGCAAAGAATGTGATTTACAGTCCAGTGCTGATGGAATCGGTGCTTAATGCGTAATGCAGTCACATGTCTACATAACTAAACAGATTCTTCAACTCTCTGAGCTGATGTAGGTCAATGATACTATTGGAACATTAGCTGGAGGTCGATACCACAACCCAGATGTCATTGCTGCTGTAATATTGGGTACTGGAACAAATGCAGCATATGTAGAGCGAGCACAAGCAATTCCTAAGTGGCATGGTCTTCTACCCAAATCTGGAGAAATGGTTGGCATTTCAGATACAATTTCTCCTCTTTTTTACTTTGTCTTATGACAGGAATGCTTATGATTTAATAAGTATAAACTGATACCCGAACTGTTTCTTATTATAGGTTATCAACATGGAATGGGGTAATTTCCGGTCCTCGCACCTTCCACTAACAGAATATGATCAAGACTTGGATGTGGAGTCTTTGAATCCTGGTGAACAGGTGATGATGCTATATTCCTTATTAGTTTTGACTCATTGCTGCTTATAGAGGTGGTTTAATGTACTTATAAGAGCTCTGTCATTATTGTTTGCAGATTTTTGAAAAGATTATTTCTGGTATGTATTTGGGAGAAATTGTACGCAGAGTTCTACTGAAAATGGCTGAAGAGGCTGCCTTTTTTGGTGATATTGTTCCACAAAAACTGAAGATTCCATTCATCTTAAGGTCTGCCATATATTTTTGTCTGTGAGCTGTCTGCCATGTATTGAGTTCGAAGTTTTTGGTCCTTTTCCTGTTTTGAGTTGAGATGGCTCGTCATTGCATCTTGATCAATCCAATGCTGTTGATGTTGTAACTAATACAAACTTGCACTGCTGTTAATATGCAGGACACCTCACATGTCTGCAATGCACCATGATGAATCTTCAGATCTGAGAGTTGTTGGAAGCAAACTAAAAGATATTTTAGAGGTATTATGCTTTGCCTATTGTGTTTGCCTTCTTTATCATTCTATTTACCTCTTACATCTTGATACGCTTTCTTAATGAGAAAAAGAGATTAATTGTAATTCAGCATAGAGATCAAAACTTTCTCTTAACTTGCTTGAAGTATTCAAGTTGGTATGATAATGAAGTAATGCTGGGGAGATTTTGTTTGTCCCCATCCCATCCTCTCATGTTTTGGAAAATTTCTTTGCCATACATTCATTTTCCTTCTCCATGCAAAACAAGGACCGCTATGTCACCTCACTTTGATACATATCTTTCTTTTTGATACCATTTTATTTCAAAAATTAAAAATGATATCTGCTTAAGGTGACTATTTATCCCAAAAACTTGCATAATAAAATAAGAAAAATAGTAGTTTACACACCATTGGTGAATAGTGGTTCTAAAGTTCAGTTATAACTCTCTCTTGCAATTAACTTCCAAATTACCTCATTTTCATAACTCGTTCAAAATAAATTTCTTTGTGGTTACTCTGTAAGAAATGTGAAAAATGAAAAGGAAAAGGTAAAGATGAAGTTTGGTGAAAGAGATTGAACCTAAGAAAACAGGCTGACTCCATCTGTGCGATGCATTACATATAAGAGGAAATTAATATCAATAACTAGTTAGGTTAGGTTTGTGTTGATGACTGTATGTGTACAAACTCTGCTTCATCTTCTGTCAAGAAAATTTGGTGGTTCTTGGAAACCTGCCACATTTGGCTTGGTGTGAATCAGGGTTATAGGAGAGTCATGATGTTTTCCATTTTCAATTGCCATCTTTGCTCTTCTCCAACTGCAAAAATATTTCATTGTTTTGTCACGTAATCCAAAGGGCACTTTTCATTTTTGCTTCCTTTTGTCCCCTAGATACCTCATACCTCGCTGAAAATGAGGAAAGCTATTGTTGAACTATGTGACATTGTTGCCACTCGTGGTGCCCGCCTATCTGCTGCTGGGATTGTAGGCATCATCAAGAAATTGGGGAGAGACACAGTAAAGGATGGTGAAAAGCAGAAGTCTGTGATAGCAATGGATGGTGGGTTGTATGAGCACTACTCTAAATTTAGTACCTGCATGGAAAGCACTCTCAAGGAGTTACTGGGAGAAGAAGTTTCTGACAACATTGTCGTTGAGCAGTCTAACGATGGCTCAGGCATTGGAGCTGCTCTCCTAGCAGCCTCGCATTCCCAATACCTGGAGGTCGAAGAATCTTGATGATAACCCATTACATTAAGTAGTGTTACATTTTTGTTTTTTGTATATTATCTATCCCTCTACACTCGACTTCAAATCATCTAGAGCTTTTCAATCTAGTTCTTATGACGATGCCAGCGAAATCCATATTTTGTGGTAGTAAGTTGAGCAGTAGATCAAATACTCTTTTGAAAAGTGCCATTAGAGGTCCCAAGCTTCAGTGTGGGAGTCTGTCACACTGCTCCTCTTTACTTTTCTCTGTCATTTACATGAATTACACAATAAAGTGGGGGATGAAAAACAATTATTTGAGTTGTTATATTTGACGGAATATTTTTTCTATGGTTCCGATGGAAAATAAAGGGAATTTTTATGATCATGATTTATTTCCTGGATCAACACGTGGTAGGCTAGAAGCTATCTCATTGCCAGATATGTTTTGTTCGTTAGACGAGCTCTTTTTTTACCTGCATGCATGACTGTTCTTTGTTGATCTTTTGTTGCTAGTGGAAGCCAGGCGGCGAGTTTTTTGGGTTTCGCCTTTATATGCGTGCGGTTTTAAATGGTGGCCTGTGGCTGTGGGAGAAATTCACAGGTGAAATTATTGTGAAGGTGGCGCGCGCCCCTAAATCCTATGTCTCTCATTATCAGAGCCCTGAACGACTGTTGGGCCGTGCTTAGCATTAGAGATTTAGGTCTTGGCATTAGAGATTTAGGTCATATTTGTTTTCTGGAATTTACTTTTCAGAAAATTATTTTTTAAATTTTCCTGTGTTTGTTTGTCATTAGAAAAGTTGGTCAATGGAAAATACTTTCCGGTCAACGGAGAACACTTTCCAGTCAACGGAAAACACTTTCCGGTCAACGAAAAACACTTTCCAGTCAAAGAAAAATTTGGTTTAGTTTCCAGGAAAGTATTTTTCCTTTTTGGCTGTGTTTGTTTCCCGGAAAGTGGTTTCCGGGAAATCACTTTCCTGTGTTTGTTTGCTATTAGAAAAGTTGGTCAACGGAAAACACTTTCTAGTCAAAGGAAAATTTGGCTTGGTTTTCAGGAAAGTGTTTTCCTGGAAAATTTGGGCGGAAAACACTTTTCGGAAGTTGTGAAAAATTTAGAAATGTCATTATTTGCTGATTATATTAAATTTGATCCTCAAACTTTTGATTGCTATATATAATTTGTTTTGTATATTTATTTTTCAATTCCATCTCTTAAAATTTA
>Ga0325405_1000204_pt1 | contig 55951 bp, 15 predicted proteins | sample PopdelMetagenome_21_FD_205663 | JGI IMG/M metagenome (GOLD analysis project Ga0325405, IMG submission 205663) | Populus deltoides microbial communities from Bellville, Georgia, United States - Xylem-Control-R2 | ecosystem: Host-associated > Plants > Phyllosphere > Stem > Wood/Secondary xylem...
CCAACGAGATGTCTAGGATACCCGATACACGGGAACCTACTTTTGCAAGGAATTAAGTAGATGCATTCTAACTCACAATGTATTTTGTAGGGATCAATGTACTGAATGTATAACTTTTATTAGATCTTTTTTGTTTATAATTTGTGATGGCTATTAGTAGTATAAGAATGCAAACTCATGTCCATGTATATATATTTTTAATATGAACTTCAAATCATGCAACCTTAATATTATGTGTTCGTGTAAGATTCGCTTTTGAAAGAACTGTTGATTGTATGGATTGTATTTTGATGATGTGAGGATTCAAGTTCTTTGATTACCGGCACCATGTGTATTAAATATACATATATAAAAAAAATTACTATTGTTTTGGGCTTAGAAAGCCGGGTCGTTACAAGGTTGATCAAGCAAAAATCCAGGCAATGCTATCCTGGACAAGACCTACTAATATATCTGAGCTTCGTGGATTTTTAGGTCTTACAGGTTATTACAGGAAATTTGTTCGTAATTATGGGATTCTTGCTTGTCCATTGACATCCTTATTACGCAAAGGTCAATTTTGCTGGAATGATGACGCTGAGGCAGCTTTTGAGGCATTAAAGACAGCAATGACTTCCACTCCAACCCTTGCAATGCCTAATTTTGCTGAAGTTTTTGTGATTGAGTCTGATGCTTCCGGAGATGGCATCGGTGCTGTTCTAACTCAACAAGGGCGGCCAATAGCTTTCATGAGTCGCGCTTTAGGGCTATCCAAGCATGCATGGTCAACTTATGTGAGAGAAATGTTGGCTATTGTGGTGGTTGTCCAACTGTGGAGACTATACTTGTTAGGCCGTAAATTTGTGATCCAAACAGATCAACGCAGCTTAAAGTACCTATTGGAGCAGCGTATTACTACCCCAGAACAGCAGAAATGGGTATCGAAATTACTTGGCTATGATTATGAAATCGTGTATAAGCTAGGAAAGGAGAATTCGGCTGCAGATGCATTGTCACGTATGACGGGCAGCCCTTGCCTTTCACACTTATCTATTCCACAAATTCACGTGTGGGATCAACTTAAAGCCGAAGCTGTTTTCCATCCTTACATGAAGAAAATTGGCAAGCTGGCTACTGAGAATCCGGACAGCCCCTATACATGGCGAAATGGGTTGCTTCACTACAAAAACAGAGTAGTAATTGCCCCCAACTCTGATATCATTCAGCAACTGTTACGTGAATTCCATGATTCACCTCTTGGGGGGCATTCGGGTGTATTGCGCACCTACAAACGGCTGGCGCAACAGTTTTATTGGCCATCAATGGCTCGCATAGTGAAGGAATATGTAGCTTATTGTGATGTATGTCAATGGGTGAAGTCAGATACACTGTCACCAGCGGGTTTATTGCAGCCATTACCCATCCCCTGTCAAGTTTGGGATGACATCACGATGGATTTTATTGAGGGTCTCCCACAATCTGGCGGAAAGAACACAATTTTTGTTGTTGTTGATCGACTTAGTAAGTCAGCACATTTCTTGGCATTGGCTCATCCTTATACGGCCAAAATGGTGGCTGAGAAATTCGTTGAAGGTGTGGTGAAGTTATATGGTATGACACCATTCCAGGCTCTTTATGGACGTTTACCACCGACAATTCCCCATTACCACATTGGCATATCTCCGGTGAATGAAGTGGATCAGCAACTCGCCTCTAGAGATGAATTTTTGAGTCTGCTCAAGGCCAACTTGCATGCTGCTAGTAATCCCATGCAACAACTCGCTAATTCTAAGCGACGTAATGTTGAATTTCAAGTGGGAGATTGGGTTTTTCTTAAGCTTCATCCTTACCGTCAGCAATCGATGGTCAAACGTGTATGCAAAAAATTGGCTAGTCGCTATTATGGACCCTATCAGATTGAAGAATTAATTGGCACAGTGGCGTATAGGCTAAAGTTGCCTACCCAGGCTCGTATTCATCCTGTTTTTCATGTGTCCTTGCTCAAAAAGAAAATTGGTGACGAGGTCGTCAATACGATCGATTTGCCTCCTATGACTGCTGCTGGTGAAATGCTGATCAAACCTAAGGCCATTTTAGACACTCGTTGGATCAAGAAGGGGTCTCGGTTTGTCGAAGAAATTCTGGTGAAATGGAAACACCTGCAAACTGATGATGCAACTTGGGAAGATGTTATGGCGTTACAAGAGCGATTTATCAACTTGAACCTTGAGGACAAGGTTCCCTTAAATGGGGGAGGTATTGATAAGCAGCAGCTGGAGCCAAGTGATGAGCTGGAGCCAAGTGATCTGGAGCCAAGAAGATCGCACAGAGTTCCTAAAAAGAATCGCAGGTTCATAGAGCCGTGAAGAGCCAGTCAAGGGAAGAACGAGTCAAGGGGATCCAGTCACTACAGTGTCCTCAGTGCATGGGAGGAAGAAATCAAGTCTTATTTATCAAATTAAATAAATGTCAACTATGTAGCAGGAGTCAGTTGCTAAGAATCCTGATTGTATGTAGTCGTGCTAGTATTTTAGGAAAGTTTGTTATTTCATTCCTGTATTTAAACTCTGGTATGAGACAGAGAAAGGATTTATTCAAAATTCAATAATATCAACTTGTGGCTTATTCTCGCCCAAAGCAGAATGCAATTGTGATTTATCTTTGTCTTTTATTACTAGCTGTGACAGGGACCTATCATCAACACTTTCTCTCAAGAATAAGTAAAGAAAAACACATACAAACAATTACATGAGATGAAATAAGAGGTTTGAGTGCAGATTCAAACACCAAAAACAAAACAAATTGAGGGAGAAGAAGAGAGGAGGTTGGTGGCTGAAGAGAGAAGATAAAGAGAGGCCAAAAGATTTGAGGGAGAAGGAATCTCGAGAGTAGAAAATACAGCTAGGAGCAATTTCAAATACGTTGGGTAAGTTTTATACAAAAATACTAGCTTTTAAATTAGAGTTCTTAAGGGATTTTTTTTAAGTAGATTGAAAGTAAGGATAGAGTGTGAAGGGAAGATGAAGAAGGCTTGATAATGTTTTACCAAAATTAAAGAACATGATGACTAAGAAAAGGCTTGAAAGCTTTCGCCCAGACATGAACAAATGATGGGGGAAAACCTTTTTTATGCTAGGTTATGCATGCAAGCTAAAATAACAAGTGTAGGATCCTACAAGAAACTATAGTGTGGTAAAGTTTAAACATGTAAATAATTTTATGTGGTGCATGCTCTTATGAAGCTAAATTTGAATATGTAAAATCTCAAGAATGATCATTGCTAGGAAATAACTTGTGTTGTATATAAAGAATGTTAGAAAAAGGGGAAGAAATGAATGAAAATAATTATTTGTGTGAGATATACAAAACTGAAATTCTAGACAGTGTTGTTAGTTAACTTGAGACCAGACATTAATTTAGTTAAAGGAAGAATTTAGGATGTTTCCCTTCATGAAAGTTGTATAATTGGATGTTAAATTTTAAATGGGACTGGAATTACCTAAATCAAAGCTGTAGAACTTTAGATATAGGTAAAAACCTGAAGACAAGTTAGATTGGAAAATTCTAGACATAATATGCACTAGACCTTAAAGTGAACATTTAGGTTTACAACTAAGAAAATTTAGGGTGAATGTCTTTATGAAAATATGTTCAATGATGTTAAATCTTATAGAGAACAAATCTTACTCTATTTGGAGCTATATAACTTCATATATGGATAAAACACTAGAGAAGGGTCGGGTTGTATGTTACAAGACAGGCCTGCATGCCATAATATTTTGATGAATTTAAACATATAAATGGAAGAATTGGGTTTAACCTTCTTCATATAAATTGTGTAATTATATCTTAGCTCACTAAAGAAATAAACCCCAAATAAAATGAGTTTTACAACTCTAGAGGGGAGAGAAACACTAAGCAGTGTCCTAGTGTTTTGTCATGTATTGTTGAACATAATGAGTTTTGATATGAAGTTAAAAGAAGTATTTCTTGTATAAAGAATGAGTATGTAAGTTTTTTAAGGAATGTACTAACCAAAAATATTTGTATGGTTAGAGGGGAACACTAGGTAGAGGATCTTCTATCGGAGGAGCTCACTCGACCAAAGAAGAAGGTAAGTGAAAGAGTCTACAACGCATGAGGTTAAATCTAAATTTTTGAATTTATGATAAATACTGAAATATAAAAGTAATGTGAATGAATTATGAACATGATGTGAGATTAATGTAACTGAAATGCTTTCATAACGAGCAAAAACCAATGTGGGGATAGTTTTTTATGTTATTGGAAATTAATGAATTTGAATTGCCAATAAATTTGAATTTTCAGATTAATGATGACAACTAAACATGAAAGAAATGTGGATGAATTATGAATATGATGTGAGGTTATTGTAGTTGAGTTACTTTCGTAATGAGTGAAAGCCAATGTTGGGATTGTTTTCAAAGTATTGAAAACCAATGAATTTGAGTTGCTTTCGCAATGAGCAAAAGCCAATGTTAGGATTGTTTTTGAAGTATTCGGAAACCAATGAAATTGAGTTACTTTCACAAAGAGCGAAAGCGAATGTTAGGATTGTCCCAAAGTTTCAGAAATCAATGAATTTGAGTTGTTTTCATAATAAGCAAAAGACAATGTTGGGATTGGTTCTGAAGTAATCGAAAACCAATGAAATTGAGTTGCTTTCACAATGAGTGAAAGCCAATGTTAGGATTGTTCTGAAGTTTCGAAAATAAATAAATTTGAGTTACTTTCATAATGAGCGAAATCCAATGTTGGGATAGTTTCAAAAGTATTCATAAATCAAGGAAATTAAGTTGTTTTTGCAATGAGTGAAAGCTAATGTTAGGATTGTTTCTGAAATATTCAAAAACTAATGAAATTGAGTTGCTTTCGCAATGATTGAAAGCCAATGTTGGGATTGTTTTCGAAGTTTTGGAAACTAATGAATTTTTAACAACATAAATTCACCAAAACAAATGAGACGAATGAAGAAAAATTGAGGTACAGGTCAAGACAACACAAATTGAAAATCTTGAGGATTTAATCAAGGTGGAATTTATAAGTTTGGGAGCCAAATTTGGTAGAAAATGAAATATTTGATAAGATTGGGGACTTAATTAAACTTTGAATTAGTTTAATTAATAAAATCATGAGCTTAATTGAAGATTTGAGAAGATTTGAGACTTAATTAAACTTTGAATTGGTTTAATTAATGAAATTATGAGCTTAATTGAAACAATTGACAAGTCTAGGGTTTTAATTAAACTTTGATTCAGTTTAATTAATGATATCGAGAGTTCAATTGAAGAATTGATAAGTTTAAGGGCTTAATTGACCTTAGAAATAGTTTAGCTAATGAGATCAAAGGCATAATTGAAGACATATTAAATTTCTAAGCTACTTTAGGTCAAAATTACAAGAGATTAAAGTCCAAGGATCATTTTGTAAAAGGCGCCGCAATGCAGGGGTTTAAATACAATTCTACCCAGGGTCCCGATTAAAAAAATGTTAAAACTTGGAGGACCATATTGAAAAACAACCACCCTAGTCCAGAAATAGTGTCGTTTTTCATTTTTGTATTGTCTTCTTCCTCTGAAAACAAAGGAAACTCCCTACAAAAAAAAAAGGAAAAAGCATCGATCAGACCACCCACAGGTGCAATGCAATCTTCACAATTGTCATCGCCACCTTTCTAGACCTTTCCTTTCAAGAACAAGATGCTAGATATCTGTTTTTTTCATTGAAAAATTTTAACAAGTCGCCACGATGTCTAGGTGTGACAAATCTGATATTTGATTATGAATCTAAAGTAAAAATAAAGTTTATAAGACAAAAATGTTTTGCAAGAGAAATTATAAAGTTGTTATAATTATAGGATTCATATTGCATCAAAGTATTGTTTCTAAAATGTTCTTGGTCGATGCTCTCTTAAATATTAGACATTTATTAAAGTCGTAGAGACTGATACATATTATATTCTTTTCTTAGAAAGAAGCATTTGTTTTTATAAGCTGAGGTATAAGAGATACCCATAACTAATATGTTGGTGCTTGTCAAAGACATGTACATTAAACTGATCCACATGATAATTCTATATGGAGATATAACATAAACTATATGAAGGTATTTGAGTGACCAAGAGAGGATTCATCACCCTAGGTGAATTAGAGAAAATGTTCCACAAGTTTTCTTAAATAATATTGATTGTTAAATCCTTGTGCAAGACGGAATGAGATTTGAAAAGTGTTTCAAATCTTATTCAAATGATCAATGACTATAATGTTGCAAACAAATATGATTTGACATGGCAAACACACTCCATGCTAAAATATCTAAATCAAAACATTATTGGTGAAGGATTAATTATTACACTAAAAAATCAGTCATTGAAAGGTTAAATCAAACCACTTATGACTTTCCTAATATTTGGAGGATCGTGACACGTTGCTAACAGTACATTTAATCTTCAAATATAAATTAATCAATTATTGAATTGATAATAAATTAAATTGTTTGATTTATTTACTTTTATTTATTTAGAATTGTAATTTATATTTGGACCAATATATTAGAAATCTAATGGGTCATATATATTAGGTACCATTAGTCAAAAATTAAACTGAAATCATTAATCAAGTTTGACTTGATTGAAAATAATTTTAGAAATTAAACACTAGAATGTATTTAATTCAAGAATTATAATTCTAGTCCTGGAATAATCAAGTAGGGACTTGATTGATTAAATTTCTAAAATCATCCTTAAATAATATATGGATATTATTTAAGGGGCAAATAGATATTTTTTTATTTATAGGGTTTCAGGATTTTCTCTAAATATAAAGTTATACCTCTTATTTTTTAGAGGTTGTCCATTAGACAGAAAAAACTACGCAAGTCACCTAATAGAGAGCTAGCACTCTAGGCATAACAATCTCTCTCTTCTAAATAGGAATTTAGGAGATTTCTCACTAGTTGTTGTGTGTATTACCGTTGGAGGCTGGACAATTGAAAAACTTGTGGTTTGGGACAACCCAGCCTTTAAAGAATTATTCAAAGCTGGAGAAGATTAAATCTTCAGGTAATAAATCCCTAAACAACTCAAGATCCGTCTAACGAGATCCTAGAGACTCTTGAATATTTTTTAAAATTTATCATTTTTGCTGCGTGTATAAATTTCAGGAACCCAATAAACCTGAACCGAATAACTAGGTGGTGACTCCTTGATTTCGACACCGCAACACCACGCACCCACGTGCGACAGAATGGCAACTCCATTAGAGATTTTCTGTTTTGGACTAGGCTCTATGTGTTTTATGTGTTTAAATTTTTGCATTCGGTTTATTTCTTTTTTACTTATTCACTCTTTAGCATGTTTTATCCTACTCACGCATGTATGTCGGATATGGATGAATATCTTCATGCATCACAAGTTTATTTGTGATATATTGCTTCAGAATACACACACATGAAAACTTCAATTTAGGTGGAGGAGTAACGACTGACCCTATGACTTTTAGTTAGGGATTAAGTTCATGAAACTATCTGACTCTTTGTTGAGTGCTTGGACTGGTAGTGATTGGTATAGAGACCCCTTTAAGACTAGATAATGTTACCTCAATGTCTCTCGTAAAAGGACATAGAACCTGCCTATAGGATTATGTTCCATAAATAAAAATTGTTGCATTAAGACATGCTTAACCCTAAAAAGCATCTTGAATTGTAGGATTTAGGGCTAATAATATGATCATTAAAGAAATGACCTCTATTGAATACGGGTTGGATTTTGAATCCCTATAGCTATTAGAAGGGGATTGCTTAAACTGGATGATAGTAAATTGTCAATCATCAAAAAAGTGAGTTACATTAGAAACAATTTGAAAAAGCTCATCTCACACATGAAAAGCATCCGCGATGATGAGTTTTTGATGAAATATGAAAGGATGGTGGAAATCACGAAGGTGTCCATGTAGAATTCAGAAATTAAAGCCTTGATGTATTTTTAGAACCCCAAGTATTGGTGCTTCACTTTTGAGAACATAAACATGTGTCATACTTTAGAAGAGTTTACTAACCAAATTCTCTCGAAATCTATATAAAATCTACTTTCATGAAAGGTGCGACAAAGTGCTAACTGAATTGACTAAATTGATCAAAGTTTTAGATCTCCATAAGATATTAGAGAAAAGTGTTACTGACCTAAAGTGGAAGATAATCAAAGAGGTATTCAAAAAGAGAAAGAATGACTCTAGATTTGCTAAAGAGAAGGGCATGATATTTGCTTTAAGGATCTCCGGATTGGTGTTATTTCCAAACCTCACCATTATAAAAGGGTTAGCTAGGGATCAATGAGATGTTGTAAACAGTTGTTGTACATATAGGTGATTAGCCATCTAAGAACCAATAAGCCGGTATTTAACAACATCTGGTGGTTTAGTCAAAGACCATTAAAGATAGTTAAAGAAGAAGAGTAAAAGGACTTGAGTGAGGAAAACTAGAAAGTAAAATTGTAAGGAATCATGCAAGGAGAAATGAAATGGGAAGCCCCGTGGATAAGAGCAATAAATTCTTGATGAGTTATGGTCAAAGACAATGGGTGCCTCTGATTAGAGTGACTGAATATATCATCTACGCATCCGCTTTGGTTGTAAGGCAAATTGAAGGCATACAACATATGCCAAGGACGATTGGATTATCCCAATTCTCCAAATTATTCAATGACCAATCTATTTTGGAAGTTGTGTAAAACATCAAACAACATTGAAAGCTTTTGGTATTTGTCAAGATGGAATTAAATGGTTTGAGAGATCCAAATACTAGTGAAAAGTATTTAAGGTGGAGAAATCTATCACTAGTCACCATCCCCATAACTCTTGGATTTGAAGTTGAGACTTCATAGGTTGCTGAACCAACTAAAAGGAAGAGGATTATCAATGAGGAAGAGTTTAGAGAACAATTGGAAAAGCTCTTTATGAAGCTGGGCACTAGTAAAACCCTCAAGATATCCCTCGAGTAGCAGCATCTCATTGAAGAGAAATTGAGAAAGTTTGTAGAGTAATAACTAAAGGAAATGGACAAGAAGATCATGTTCTTGGAGAAGCAATTGAAAGAAGAAAAAGCGACTAAAAACCGAGCTAAGGAAAAGCGATAAGAATTAGGAATGCATTGGATACAAACTAGTATTGAGCTAGAGGCTTTGAAAACTGATTTCAATGATTACCAATAAAGGGCTTACATGTCTTCAAGGACCCATGCTGAGTTAGAAAGCTGGATTGAGCAATATGAAAGGCTACACTAGAAGCATGTAATACTGGAAAGTGAGCTGGTTGAAGCAAAAGCCAAAGGAAAAGTTATCGGGGTCTTCAAAACTAATTTGGATAATATGAGAGATAAGATAAACCTACTAGAGAAGAAGCTTGACAAAGTAAAGGCCAAGGAAAAATGTTTGGAAGAAAAGAATGGACTACTTAAGTGTCACAACCAAATGATTAACACTAACAATAATCAACTGAATCAGAACAACATGTTCCTCTTGGAGAAGATGAGAAACATAGATAAACATATTAATTAAGCCTTTATTTATGCCCAAATAATTCGCCATAATGTCCAGCAAGTTGGAAAGGATGTCCACCGATATCAATAAAGCATGGTTGAGACTAATGTTTTTCTTAGGAATATGGATAATAAAGGCTTTGCCTTTCTTCTTGTAAACGATAATAATAAGTAGACTAGTTTTCAAATGTAAAACTTTTCATCAAGTATTAATGAAAAGAGCTTAAACCCAACCTTTTGAGTAATATCTCTTTGTGATTAGTGTATTTTTTATTAAGCATTGGCTCATATTAAATTTTCTCAACAACTACAAATAGGTCGAAACTCTACCCGTTTATAAAGGAATAGTGGCTATATATCAACCTGAGGTATAGCTAATCCATATCCAATATACATCATCATGCATAATCATACATCTATATGCATTTACATTTATGAATTATGGAATGTGCATGGCAGGTATTCGAAATATAGGTCCCCTTGCTAGAATCTACAATATTAGGCTTTGCAAAAGGATGGAAAATGAAGAAGGGGCTCACCTTAAGGCCCACTAACAAAAGGAAATGAAAGACGTTAAGAACAATATGGTTCAGATGGCTAGCTTACTTGAGCACCTCTTGCAAGCATAGTTTGGGGGAGGGACATCTAGTTAGCAGCCAACCATGTTACCGCCACCAATAACTCATGTTCTCATTGACTCACAAAACTTATGAGAAAATCGCGTTACTAGACCACAAGGAACAACGAGCGTTCTAATGACTTGCTTGATTACACTTGCTCAAGTACCGGCCATAATATATCTAACAATGGAGGGTTCCCACAGGGTTGAATCCTCTGAACATCTTTAACAAAATAAAAAGACCACCTAGAAGGAAAGATTGAGGGTTGTTGAGGGATTTATTGGTGCCCGATGTAGTGGTGCCCAAGAAGTTTAGGGTGCTAGAATTTGACAAGTATACGAGACTGCAATGCCCTAATACGCATTTGAGGTCTTACTGCAATAAAATGGTAGAAGTCATACGTGATGAAAAGTTACTCATCCATTTCTTCCTAGATATCTTGATTGGTTCTGCGTTAAACTGGTACATGACCTTGGATAACACAAGAGTAAAAAAAATAGAGTGATCTTGTTGATGCTTTCTTGAAACAATACAAGTTCAATATTGACATCGCTCTAGACCAGACGAGCTTGATGGTGATGGATAGGAGAAACAAGGAAACCGTAAGGGAGTATACCCATAGGTGGAAGAACAAGGCAATGCATGTACAACCACCTTTATTGGAGAAAGAGATGGTGAATCTATTCGCCAATAATTTCAAGTCCCCATATTATGAGCATCTGATGGGTTGCTCCGTCCAATATTTTTATGATGTTGTTGTTATTGTTGAAAGAATAGAACAAAGGATAAGAGCTGATATAATATCAGAACCTACTAAGAAAAGGGGTTTACTGGGAAGAAAAATGATATTGAAGTAAGCAATATGGAAAGAGGGTATAAAGGTAATAAGAATTACCAAAGCCAAAGCTACCATACTCTGTCTTCTCAAATATCCAATATTAACTTTGTTAACCCTCTTCCAGTAAACTAGCTCACCAACCCGCTAGAAAACCAAGCCGAAAATAATTTAAGAATAACCTACTAAAGAAGCCAAGAATAACTCCTACCCCTACTTATGCCCCTAGAAGAAATTAATTAATTAATTACCCTAACTTAAAACACAACACACAAGATAATATAAAGCAAGTAAGGGGTTGATCCCACGAGAAAGGTCTAATTCAGATTTTTATGCTATATGATATGCAATTTGGAGGGGGAGTTTGGAGTTATATAGGCTAAAGCAAAAGTAAACAGAAAACTACCAAGCAAAATTAAATAAAATCAGAAAATTATCAAGAGAACAAACCTTGGTTTCAAGTAAACATCCACCTACGGAAATCAAAACTGATCACTGAAATGATACATTAATTTTATATTCTGAATATTTAACCTTTCTTAACATTAATTAATTAACGAATCTACCGTATAACTAACTCTAACCATCAAATAACCACAGTGTCCGCACTAGTAATTTAATTGAATGGCATCATTAAAAACTAGATAAATTACTTAATCTTAAGAATATGACTTTCTGGAGTTCATGTTTGATTTGTTTGAATGTTCTTACTAAGGTTAATAACGTAGATCCACCACAATTAGTAATCTTAGTTGCTTCACAAGTTCATATACCACAACTCCAGTTTTGATATCAAACTTAGCAAAAGATTGTCTACAATAATAACTTAGAGTCCATTCTAGCAATTAAAATAAACAATCATAGGAAAAATAAGCATAGGAGAACAAACATATTCATCATATAAACTAAAAAGAAAAGGTAAAATAAATTTCACGGTTCTTGAAATTCGAAGGTTTCCATGTCCTTGCAACCAAGAAAAAGAGTTTAGCCTTGCATGTCTATTGAACAATTAATCAAAAAGAACGAAGAAAACATGATTTCAGGTTTTTCAAAGGAAATGGCTATTTTTTTCTCTCTTGGTTGGTCGTCCTCTCTTTTCCTTTCTCTTTTTCTTTTTATGTCTTAGGAAACCCTAATCCTTTTTCTACAAAATAGTTCTTTCCTAAGTAGACAATTTACATTTAAGCATTTCAACAACTATTTTCCTAAAAAAAGAGAAATAGTCTTGCATAAAATCTTCAAGCTTCGACTTTAGAGTTAGAAAGCTAAATTGTCAAATTAAAGACTTGGATGACGGTTTGAATGCTTTGAGAAGTAATTTGGACTTGTTTCTTCACAAAACCTGTCTGCTGGCAGAATTCATATGTCATCTTAGAAAACTCATATATCTCTCATATGAGCTCCTTTTCTGCTGATATTTGGTAGGCTGATAGGTCTTTGAGTCAGAAATCCAACAAAATTGAGTTTGTATCAAATGGACTTATGTAGCTCAATATATTAAAGTTGGAATGGCTAAAGGTCAACCTTAGCAGAATGCAAGATTTGACTTTGAAGGATGCGATCTCCATGCTCTTTCTCTTTTTATTTTTCTTGCCATATATGTAAAGAAAGAAATGGATGTTAGCTTGCTAACGCCACTGAAATCACTTCATTTCGACTTCTAGAGCTCAAGCTCTACACAAAACATCGATTGGAGATCAAATATGTCAATTATCTCCAATTTATTTCGTTTTGAATCTTTCATCCAAAAGTACCTTCAAAACATAAAACAAAGAATATCAAGGAATTTTACGTATAAAATATAGGCAAAACACTAGGTAAATATTGATAAAACTATCAAATAATATGGTTGCATAAGAAGTATATTATGAATGGAACATTGGTGATGATTTAGAACGAAGAGACATTAGCAATGGTGTAAAATAGGCCTATTCATGGTTCGATTCGATTCGATTTGAACCACAAAAACCAATCGAACCGAGTAACTCAAATTTTTGAAAATTCAAACTGAACCGAACCAAATTCTGATTCGGTTAAATTCAGTTTTTTTACTTTAAAACCGAGAAACCTAATCATCAAATTAATGGGATTTTTTGAATTTTTTTAGGTAAAGCACCGTTATCTTTAGCTGCGAGGCCATCCTTTTCAACTGGGATTTCCTTAGCATTTAGTGGCTTGGATTTGGTTTCCATGCTTGCCTTGCCCAAAAGGCTCTTCAAGGAGTATGTTGTGGGCTCCTCAAAGAAAGGTGTTATTCCTGGGTGCTCCAGTTTGTGACCTTGGCAATAATCTCTTCATTCTTCTTTCTCTCATGTGACTCATTCAAAACATTAGTAATGGAAGGAAACCAACCAGCTTGTACAAAAGCAACTTTTGGCTGTTGTGGGTTTTGTTTTGTCTGGCTTTTTGTTTAGAAGTGAAGAGAGAAGCCAGGAAGAAGTGAAGAGAGAAGCCAAGAAGATAAAGATGTAGGTTTTTGTTCGGCTAGAGAAGAGACAGATGCAGAGGGTAGAGTGGATGGAAATTGAAAGGGAAAGGAAGAGGGTGAAAAATAGTCTCTGGTCTGGGCAGCAGCTTTTCGTGTTATGTTATTAAGGCTAGGTTAACTGTAGACTGTAGTATTTATAGCTCTTTTATTTTATAGTTGGTTTGGTTCACTGGTTTCCGTTTTAGAACCGAAACCAAACCGAACCGGCAAGATTTTATGGTTTTAAAAATCAGTTTAATCAGTTTTCCATCTCGGTTCGATTTTCTCGGTTAATTTTTCATCAGTTTTTTTGGTTTTCTCGGTTAATTAGTTTTTTTAAACACCCCTAGTGTAAAATATAGTAGTTCCCTATATAGAAATAATAGAAGGGAGCAAAGATGGAAATCTTCATACTTTTGAAATTGTTAATACATAATAGGTGTTAGAAAACACCGTATTGAGAAAATCAGTAATTTCTAAAGCCATAAGAATGGCTTTCTAGTATGATCTTATCTCTAGGAATCCTAGGAGGATAAGTCCGATAAAGTTAAAGATTGCAAATCAGAGATTTGAGCTCATTTTTAAGCCTGGAAAGAAAGACTATAAAAGAGTTATTGATATCAAATAAGAAAAAAGATTGGCCAAACTAAAAGGAAATGAATCAAAAGAAGAAGAGATTGACATCCCTCTGATCCTTGTATCATTCCTAAAGAATGCTTATGTAAAGCACTCTGAATATATGATGGATGTTCCTATCCAAGGCTTGACTGTTATAGGGATCAACACATTAGAACAAGATCGTAAAGTCAAGAGCTACAGTGAGAAAAGAAAGGTTGTTGAAGGAGAAGAGTTGCTATCACAACTAACTGTTCACACCATGGAAGGGAATGTTAGTAAAGACCTTGTACAAAAGCTAGCAAGTGGCAAAATGTTCTAAAATTAGGTGATCCAAGAGGCTCTTATAGTCTTCAAACAATAAATGACAATGTTGTTCTAGTGTGCTCTTTGAGCTTTCTGTGTTTGCCTATGTGTTTGTCTTTGCTTTCATACCAAGTTGGCAATCTTGGCTCAAGATATCAACATATGGTTTTCACTATATTGAGCCTTTATTTTTTTATCAATGATGTAATAGCCCGGCCCAATATGCTATATATTGTCCATTTTGGGCCTTACCGCCCTCACAGTTTTGTTCCTGGTGACGCGAGCCCATTTCTGAGCCTGACGCCCCAAAACGCATACAACATGTTAGCAACCAGCACTACTAATAAGGCCAACTACCAAACCCTCACCCGCTGATTTGAGATATTACAAATGAGATCATGCATTTTTGTAAATTTTTCCATCTCTTTATCTTTGCAAAATACACACTTACATTGAAACACCTTCCACTTTCAAGAAATCTGAAAAACGCATCGTCCATAAAATCACGAGCACATTACACTGAGAATGAATTGCCAAATTTTGATGAATACATAATTGCAATGGAAGCAAATGAATGGGAAGAGGATGATGTAAAAGAATTTGCTAAGCTAGTAAAACAATCAGAGCGAGCATGGAAACCAATCAGAGAAGAATTAAAGGCAATTAATGTTGGTACAGGGCAGGATGAAAGAGAATTTAAAATAGGGACTCTAATGTGTTTGCTTAGTCTTGTGCAGATACGCCCGGTTTAGATACTAACATTGTAGTGCATAAGATGCCATTAAATGAAGTATACCTGTGAAGCAGAAACTATGAAGAACTCGTCCAGATATGATACTCAAGGTGAAAGCCGAGATAGAAAGGCAATAAGATGCTGGTTTTTTTAGGTAGTTAGGTTACCACAATGGGTATCAAACATAGTAGAGATTCCCAAGAAAGAAACCAAAATCAGAGTATATGTAAACTACATGTATTTAAATAAAGTATGCCCAAAAGACAACTTTCCTTTGCCACACATCGATGTTCTAATTGATAATGCAGCTCAACGTACTCTTTAATGGATGGTTTCTCTAGGTACAACCAGATCAAAATGGTCAACAAAGATATAGAGAATACAACCTTATTTACCTCGTGGGGAACCTTTTGCTACAAGATTATGCCATTTGGACTGAAAAACATTTGGGCCACTTATCAAAGGGCAATAGTAACTATATTCCATGAAATGATGCATAAAGAAATTAAAGTATATATAGATGACATGATTGCTAAATCCGAAAAGGAAGGAACCATTGTCAGAATCTGAGAAAGTTGTTTGAAAGGCTGAGAAAGTATAAGTTGAAGTTAAACCCTATAAAATGCTCCTTCGAGGTAATATCCGGAAAGCAGCTAGGATTTATGGTGAGTAGCGAAGGTATTAAAGTCAATCCTGATAAAGTAAAAGCAATCGAGGCCATGCTGGCTCCTAAAAGCAATTATGGTGAGCCATCATCTTGAAAAATAAAAAATAATAACAGAGTTCCTGAGATTTCAAGAAAATAAAAACTTTCAATTCAATTTTTTTTATTCATTAAAGTCAGGGTCAAAAATATCCACTTAGATTGATATCATCCAAAGAAAAAATTAGGAATATCATCTTGATATTCATTGATATTAGAGATAGACATATTTGTATTCATCAATGTTAAAATTAGAATTATTTTTAGAATTTACTAACACTAGAATTAAAAATTTTAGCACTAGAATTGAAAATAAATTTGAATCTCAATATCCACCAATTCCCTCTCAACACAGGAGGACTAGTTTTCAATGATACGCGATTTTGCATAGCCACAAGTTAATTAGTTGCGCTCCGTGACGGTTACTGTGATGATGTTATAAAATATCTTTAAGTAGTTTTTAAAAAGAAAAAGTGTCAGATAATATGAGTAATTATTTTAAATCAAGATAGTTGGTAGCTAGTATTTAATGTCTAGTAAATAAATAAAGATGGATGATAGTAAAACCTGGGAAAAAAAATCATAGATTTAGGGATTTAAATATTTAAATAAATATTTTTATAAAGAGAATATATTAATATTTTAAAGAGATATCAGTGTGCATGCGATAACATCAAGTCCTTGGGCCATCTCTAGTACATGTTGGTTCTTCCACTTTGAAAGATCATGTGGTCTTCCTTGTTGATTCTTTATAGAAGGGAAAAGAAAGATATCATCAAGTCAAGAAATCCTGATGTACAAGACAAGGGCAATATGTAAAATTAATAAAAGAGTTGTATTTACTCCTTTATTGAATTCTATTGTAATGACTTCAGTTCCAAACATGCGATAAGAAGTTACTTTGAATTAGCCTGGGCTGGGCATGATTCACTCGAGACATTTGGAAACACGCTTGCGGAGAATCAAAACCATCCTCTACGACCAGCCTCAGCACCATAACATGTTACAAAGACTTCTGGGGAAAATATTTATACAGAATAAACAGGAAAAGAATGATTAGCGACGACATCATTCCAGAAATACTGGAAACTCAAAACTTTGCACCACGGCAGTCATTCTTTCATGAATAGAAACACCAGTACCAAAGCGTTATGTGCAAGAACACAGCTAAATTTTTTAACTATGTGTAAACATCATTTGCTAAACCAGACTGCACATCTGGTCTCCCCATTTACTGGAAAAAATGATGGGGAACCCCAATTTCTCTCTAGATATTCAATATACAAGACCAGATCATGTTTCGCAAGAATGACATCAATGGCCTCCTTTAAAGGATCTAACAGCCTCCCTTTTATTTGAGGCAATCTCGCATCCAACCTCCTATGTTCTCTTGTGTGCGCGCTATGGCGAGTAAGGGCCAGTATATATAGCTTAAAAGAAAATCGATCAAATAAGCGGGCAGGGTGTTGAGAAATTGGCAAAAAAGAGAAAAATCAATTAATCAATTATCATAGTGAAAGACATTGTGTCCTGTCAGGAAGATTCCTAGGCATGGGTAGTGCAGTGACATATCTCTGAAGGCATTTCTGGGCATTTCCAGATGCATCTGAGGATGATGAGCTCTCGGCTCCATCACCTTGACCCCGTCCATGGAATTTTGCAAAACGATTGATAACAGAAAACCTCTCTAGATCTTGGCATTCCAATCTCAAGTCTGAAACTGATGCTCTTTTGTCCAATCTGCATCCCGAGAGGGCAAATAATAAATGATAGTATATCTTTGTACCAAGTGTGTTTTATCATTAGGAATTTCAGCTAAGGAGATGCCAAAGAAGAAGAAAAGAGACATGCAGGTGAAACAAACTGCAATCATGGCCGCACAAAACCCAACATTAAGCAATCTAAATCTACATCTGCATGGTCAGGTTCAAGCATGCTAGATTGTTCTCATTGTACCGATCAATATGCCCCTCTCTGAAACATGTTTTGAGACGCAACATTCTGGACTGATTAAACAAAACCTCTTTCAATTTGTTTGGAATTACACATGATTCCTATGTCATTCCTCTCAATACAAAGTCAAAGCATCTTTCCTCTAGAGAGAGAAAAGAAAAGAAAAATAGGACTCTTAACAATTCATAAGACATCAATAATGTTTGAATCAGATAAGTAGATAGAGGAAGGATATGCTAACATGTCAGACACCAATATTAAAAAGCAGAACAGAATTTTAAAGCAGAAAAAATGAGATTAAGAAGTTAGCAAGCAATTAAATATCACCACTAAAGTCACCAAAGTTTACCTCAACAAATCACTCTCCAGCTTCCTTGTTCTACTGATAAGGTCTTCCATGACTTTTGATAAGTATTGATCAACACTCTTGTCAGGTGATTTTATCTTTTCAGGCAGGCTTAGGAGAAAGAAAATTTTCTTTAATCATACAGATCAAAGAATTATTTAACACTAAAAACTATAAATCTTACTACCAGTAAAAAGCATACTGAGAAAACAAAAGGGCCAGTATTTAACACAGAAATGATTCTTACAGGTCTCTGCTGTTGGAAGGTGCAGGAGTATCACTTCCAGTACAAGAGAGTTTGCTGCATGCATCTCCTAGTGTTGATCTGGCTACAAAGTAAGCAGCATTCTCATAATGCAAAGTAGCATCTGCAGAGAAAACTGATGCCAGGGCAGGGCGAAGGAGTATCTGCATAAGCTGTGTAGTCAATATAAGCCTCCTCTTTGATCGAAGGACTGGCAGTCTATCATCTACCATTTCAACTTCATCTTCCACCTGTTATCAGAAATGAGGCCGTTTGAACATGAGGTAACTTTAAGAAAACCTAAGAGGAAGAAAAATAAAGGATGAATATAGCTTGTAAAGCTGTATAGCTATAAGCAAACCTTTTCTGTCAATCTATTTGTTGCCTGTGCCCAGTCAACTTCAACCGCACTATAAACAGAAAAATCCACATGTTATAGTCACCATCTTTTCATTAGAATACAAAATGAATCAAACAATTATCCAGTAAATAATATCAGAGGAACAGAGCAATGAACTTTTGCAGCAAAATAAGATCACTAAAATGATGCATCAGTATCATCAACAAAGATAAATATGGCACTCAATCAATGCATTGTTATGCCAACCACCTGACATTCTGAAGCCTTTGAGGACCATGCATCACTTCCTTATGCCATGGTACAGGTTCGGACACGGCAATTTTACGTTTCTTTGGTCTCATAACCACCAGGCTCACATCACCAGAATCAGGCTGCAAAGACTGAGGGGAAGAAAATTTCTCACTAGCTATTGATGAGCAGGTTGAACCCTTTTGGACTATACCAAACTGGCTGGCAGCAGCAGCGGCATTTCCTTGCTCAATTGAACTATGAGCATGCGATCTATCATCAGGTCTTCCAGCAGTGAAAGGCATTTCTGAAGTATTCATGGAGATAGTTCTTTGTGCATCATGCATTTGTAATATCTGTCCATTTTTAAAGGTTCCATACTGATCAAACCAGGATGGAGCCATCTGGGGACTAATCTGGGAATGTTCACCTCTGACAGAAACTGCACCATTGCTACTAGCAAAACTCTGAGAATCATGTCGACCAAATGCAAGCATTTCCTTTGAAGGTGCATTTGAGTCCTGAACATCAGCTGTTTTTGCTGAAAAGCTAAGCATCTTGGAATCTCCAGGGGGAATTGGAGTGCAGTCTGCCGGTGCATCTCTGACCATATTGTTGTGTCCATAAAACTGCTGACCTCCCTGAGTAGTTACCAGTTGAGGATCCACGGGAGCATCAGGACTTTTAAATCTCTTCAAACTCCTATTACCATTATCCACCTCCTCATTTTCCATGCCCTGCATTTGATGCAGTAGGGGGTAATTTTGATGCAAAGTATTATTGGGTTTTAAAGATCGTCCAAAAGCTTCGATTTGTTTCCGAGTACTGGCTAGGTTTGAAAGAGATGTTTCAGTAAGATGATTCAAAACAGAGCCTTTCTCATGTGAAGCGCTCATTGTATTCTGGGCCCGATCATTTTCAAGTGAAACTTGCTGCAAGTGGTCTCCTTTTGATGGTTGCTCTTTCCCAAGAAAACCATGTGAATTCATCAAACGGGAACCAGATTCAGCTTGATTGCTCCCTCCAACTTGCATTATTTGATTGTCTGGCTTCTGTGGTAGAGTCAAAGTTGCGCCTGAACAGTTATGTGATAGAAGATTGGATTTAAACATACTGTATGAAGTCTGAAATGGCTGAGAACCAAATGGATGTAGCTGAGATGGAACACTGGTCCTCATAGCAGGTGACATTTTTGAAGAAACAGCATCTTGTGATAAAGCATTGCGCTGGGGAGCTGGTGCAACTTCCAGCACAGAGAATTGTTGAGCAGAATCTCTTGCATGGTCAGGAGAAGAGGCATTATCACTATGTGAAGCATGCCTGGATGAGTCAGACACCGATGGTAATGCAGATTGATTAGTTTGATCTCTCTCAGAAGACTCATCTGTCTGTTTTTGTTGAGAAGAAAATTGATCAAAAGATTCATTAACACATTTACTGGTTGTTGTGTGTCCACCTGTATCAGTCTTGTGCTGATTGGAAAGATGATTTCTTGAATAAGGGAAACCAGGGGGAAAGGCAGCAGCAAAATTTCTTTGGGCACTATTGCCAGAATGCATTGAGGTGCTGCAAATAGCATTCCACAATTGTCCATGAGATGTTTCATGTGGAATTAAAAACTGAACAGAGGAAGTAGGAGCCAACCTTGTAGAAATAATTGCATTCGTGGGGCTCTGAGAAGGATGGGCATGCTCTGGAATGAGCCCCCTTTGGGATGGAGGAGCCAGTTGTAAACCAAAAGCTTGAGAAGCAGGAGACTGATCCCTCTGAACATGAAAAGATGCATCAGAAGTTTCAGCTTCAGGCATCTTAGAATTGAAGTGCATTTCATTTCCCTGGTCACTTAATTGGTCCACCTTGTGAAGGAGCTCCAGCATATTTCGATTGCTACAAATTTGAAAACATAAACCATATAACAGCCATACCAATGATAAAAAAAAGTGAGTCACTGACACATTTGATTGCTAGCATGTAAAGGACAATACAATTGAATAGTGGATTAATACGAATGCTAAAAATGATCAATGAGTTTTCCACCATCAAGATAAACAACAGCAGACAGTCAACAATATCTTCATCAAAATTCAAAATAGCAATAAAGGATAATATCCAAAACATTCAACTACCTTGTCATGGTTTTACTTGGTGCACGAACAGATCTGTCAAAGGGAGTTGACAAGCCAGGTGCCGAACCTGGAGGAATACTTTTTGCAGGTATCTCATCTAAGCCTTTTGTTTCTCCTTGAAAGCCAGACAAATGACCCTGTAAATGAGTATTAAAAGAGAAACCATTAAAAGATATTCTAACACCTGTTTCAATTCCATGGAGAAGTCACACTTAGCATGACCCAGAAAAATTGCTAAAAGTATAGGGGGGGGGGGTGTCTGGAATGGAGCTCAAGAAGCAATCTCTAAATTACCTTCTCAATTTCAACAGAATCTCTAGCTGCATGACTAGGAAAGTTTGGATAACTACCATACCCTTGGTCAAGACCCTTTAGCCCTTGACAAACCTGCTGAGGAATAGACTGTGAATTTGCCTCGAGATTTGTTCCATAAGAAGGTTCCATGTCAGCATCCAGATCCCCCATAGGATGATACTGAAATTTGCGTGATCCAGATGGCTTTCGACCTATAGGACTGGATGACTTTTGCTTTCCTCTGGACAAAGAACAAGAATCGTTTGCACCCAACCATGTGTTTTCCCTTGCGCCAAAAGCAGAAGCATGGTGGGTTATATTGGGGAAGCTATCAGTTGTGTTATCTTTTGTATTTGAGCGCTGCGCTTCCTGAGTTTCAACTGCCCTGTTTGCCAAACTACTATTTCTCGATGACTCAAAAGAATGATCATTCTTGACCATATGGGGTTGGCACTTTCCTACAACCTCATTTCCTTTATGGTTCACTGAAAAACCAGCATGTTTCCAGATATCAATATTATTACTTTTAGAAAGCTGTTTGCTGCTTTCCATGTTGGCCCTCTCAGTGCTTGAATCTGGCAATGCAGCAACATTATTCCTGTTAGTATCTTCTTGGTTGACCAGTGGGCTTGTCATGGAAGATTTTGCATGTTCCAATTCAGCAGTAGAATTGGAAACAGAAGTAGTCTTCCATATATCAGCACCATGACCCATCACCTCAAACATGGGACTCTTTTTATCAGCATTCTGAGAATCTTGGAATGATTTTTCATTTTCCTGATATTTCGAAGCAGCAGTTGTGATGGGAGACGCAGAATCCATAAAGTTCAAGCCACTTCGACTAGTTAATGGTTGGCCACTGGAGCTATATGATGGCATGCTCTGTTGATTTGCCCAAGAGCCTGGAATGCTCTTTGCATTTGATGCTGCATCTGAAGAATGGGTAGCTTTTCCATAAAAATGACTGCCTTCGGCAGCTGCTTTTTGTAGGAGTCTCCTATCTGGCCACTTGGTTTCGTCCCCCGGAAACTGCTGAGTATGCCTAAGAGAAGCAGTCCGCAACCTCTCACTCTGTTCATGTGAAGTATTGACTCCAGATTGGTGAACCCCTCGGATATTATTATAACTCGTACCTGTATTTGTTTCATGAGACACAGGGAAGGGTCGAGTCTTCAAGCTAGAGGCAGATGGCAAGCTATTATCAGCCCAATTTGACTTCTGTTTACTAATATCATTTGCAGTGGGAGTGTGCTGATTCACAGCTGGAGGTTCGCTCTTTCGGTAAGTCACGCCACTCCACTCTTCTTGTAGCCGTGTATCACTGCTAGAAGTTTCTGCTACAGCAGATTGCATAAGAGCACTCCAACTCCCACTTTGCACAGAGGGCAATGTACTGAAAAAGTCTGTGCCATCCAACATATTGTAACCTCCAGAACCCATGTTGGTGGTCCTGCCAAATGCGTCCCATAAATTATCATCGGACCCAAACAAAATCTTTGCCTCGGCTGGATCTAGGGTGGCCACATTCTGGGAAGGAGCAACCTGTATCATGGTTTCCTCTTCTGATGCCAAGTCTTGCCTCATGCAAATTTCTTGCACTGGCTCATTGTTTTGCTGGGGATTCACTTGATGCAAGTTTTCCAACTTAAATCCACTATTTATACCATGACCATCAGACGATGCAATCATTTTCCCCTGATATCCCCGTCTAGAAATCAATGCTCCATCCCGCACACTAACCTGCTCTGGAAATGCATACTGATTGTTTGTTAAGGAGTTACTGCTGTCTGATACCTGCTGCATTAAGGGCTTATCCATTTGGACAGGAGAATACTGACTTGGAGTGAGACTCATTGCAGAGATAGGGACACCATAAAGAGATTGATCAACCTGCTGCGGAACCATACCCACTATGTGTGGCAGTGCCTGGCCCTGCTCAGGGGAAACCATATGTCCTCTAACAGATCCTTGCATAACTGGAGGCACACCTTGCTGTGGCCAGTTTGTGCTAGCTGCCATGAGCTCAGGCTGCAATGAAAAATTTGATGTTTCATGAATAGGAATGCCGTTGATCAAAGGCTGTGAGTTGCCAGCTGCCTGTTTTGCAAAAGCAGAAGCTTGATTGACTGAATTCAGTTTCCTTGCATCTTCTTGCTTCTGAAGTTCTTGCTGCCACTGCATTTCTTGTATTTTCTTAAGCATAAATTGATGCTGTAGCAGCTGCATGTCACTAATCCCTGGCTGCTGTCTAGGAAAAGATTGCAGCATGCCAGGATGCTGACTGCTAATTTGCTGCTGACCTCCAAAGAAATCATAATTAACTGGAGATTCATTAAAATCCATTCTGGCTGAATTCTTTTTGAGAAATTCAGGACCATCTGCCAGCTGTGAATCAAGCATTGAAAAGCCTTTTGATGTCATACTACGTCGATCAGATTCTGTATCCACTCCCAAAAAGTTTTCTTCATTCTGGTTTGTCTGGAGAACTTGATGGCCATGCATATAGCCATTCAAAGGTGGCTGTTGGCTTTGACTCTGGCTTCTGGCAAACTCAGGTCTGGGATTTGAATGTGAAAAGTACATGCCAAGCTGCACACTTGATGATTCACCTCCTCTCTCAGTATCAGCTAATTTCAAAAGAAAATGAGTGATAAATGACATAAAAGCCTACAAACTTTACCGCACACAATAACTTCAAACCATAATATCCATAATTCAGGGTGTTATTGATGGGGGGGAAACCAAGTCTGCTTTATTACAATTTAACTCTACTGAAAACAATACAGGCCAATGAAAACTAACAAAATAAGATATGCATAATTAATACCTGGTTGATGTACATTGTCATTTTTTAAGTTAGAAATAAGAGGTGTGCCAATCTGCCTCTGACTTCCAGCCCAGGGATTATTATTTGGGCCAGACCAAGTCCCGTCAACAGTCTGTGATTGGTGCTGGCCCTGGGACCAGTTATCCTGCCCAAGGAAATTGTGGATCCTATCTCCAACTTCGTTGCCAGGCATAGATAACCCACCTCACAGATATTCAGCAGCTTAAATTGTCAGAAGAAACTCACTACCTAAAAGGAGATCAAGTTTAAATCTTTATATTCAGACAATTTAATTGAACAGAACTTTACTACATGAAGAACTTCATAAGTACAAGCACGCTCAAACCTCTTCTCTGTTCATTGGGTGTCACTCAAATCTCATTCTGCATACAAACAAGATCTAGGGCATCACAATGAAGTAATGGAAAGATGTGTAGATAAAATTGCGTGTATGTATGTGAGCATAACTCTATACAGTTGACCAAAAGACTTAATCAGAAAAAGGAGTTGATGACCTAGTAACATTGATGGTGAATAGCTGTACCGTATACATAAAGTCAGCCCTCAATTACAGTGTTACCTCATAATCACCTTCTACAAATATATTATATAAACAATGATCTTTTGACACACACACATATTTAACAATCTCTTGCAGTTAATTGTTGATCATCTACCCAAGAGTAATCAAAAGAAAAGTTAATAATATTTTCTATTAAGTTCAACAATATTGCCAACAGCCATAAATCCAAACAACCACCATCATTACTGGAATTTCAAATCTTTTAGCCTACTTTCGGTTTGCATGCAGGGGCACAACACATATACCTAGAAAAAGTTTCCAGTCACTTTATTATTTCTCAAAAACTGTATGACTTCAATATTTCCCTAATAAGGAACGTCCCAGACATTGTCAACTAATCTAACTTCGAAAAGTTACAGCTAGCTTAAGTTGAAGCTCTATAAATTGTTTAGGCAATAGGAAACCTGCAGAAGATATCCTTCAGCAGCAAGAAGCTGAAATTCAGATTCCAAGAACTTAAAAGACAAGCCTCTTCTATCTATTGGTTCATACTAGGAGATGCTGAAAATCAAATTGAAGATGAGATTAATAGGTGACCTCTTCTTTTCATTGAATTACAAATGGCAGACCAGCTATAAGGAAAAATACCTCTTCAACCGAAAGCCCTAGAAAGTAGAAATCTCCTAAACTCTGCTGCCGAGTAAAATTCATTGACATGGATGTCCTACCCCCTCGGAATGCAATTGTGTAGGCGATGGGGCAAGGTGTAGTAGAAAGATTTCTGCTATATGCCTTGACATCAAGCATTCAATTGTTGAAGAGGGAGCTGAATCAAAGAGTTCTTTGAAGTCAGATTTGGGGATTTTCTTTTTTTTAACCTTGAACTGGAAAAACTTATGGGGGGTTGCTGTCCTCCCAAATGTCCTGACCTTCTCATAAATTGACACATTTAAGCTGCCAATCAATAGTTAACATGGAGAAAACACTTGATTGGAGGGATCATAGCGCAGAGCAGCATGATATTAAATTACTTGCAGAAAACAGTTGGACATATTCAATTTAAGAAGCTAAATTTACATGTAACCAATACTTTCGCAATGGCTTTAACGTTTATTTATTCACAGTTAGAAATTAAGAATGACAACAGAAGATACACAAAATCCGGATCATAACAAGTCGAATGAGATTGAAAATCCTTCTCAAACTCACTCGAAGACAAATGCTTACCAAACATTCAAAGCCCAGTAACTAAACAAATAACCAGCAGAAACGAAACACAGAACCTTTCCCTCTCGTTCTATCAACAACTAAACAAAGCCTGAAGCCCCAAATTTAACTAAAATATCACATTTATAGCCAAATTATAAAGATCGATACCAAAACGTAAAACCTTTAAGCTTAAATAATCTCCTTTTACCATAAATCAAAGAAAAAAGTGGCAATACAGCTGCCCATCCATAAAGGACCAAAACTAAACTTAGACACGGACTCTGAATTTAACATGGAGAAAATTAGGGTTTCTAGAGAGAATTAGGACTCACAGTTTCACGCTGACGCCTCAATTCGAGCTCCAAATCGATCCTCTAAAGGCTTGAAAATTTCATAGTACGTATTCATCTAGGGTTTCGAATCGGGAGAGAGAGGGGGGGTGTAGAAATGAAAGCTCAGAGAAAGGGAGAGAGAGATAAAGTGATCATAATGGAGAGCGAAATTTTCAACGAACTGAGGAACAATAACTGAGGTTCGGGTCCGAGCCTAGGTTAGCTTTGGAGTCCGAAGCTGAGGGCTCAGTAAAAGGAAAGCGTTTTTTGGGAGAGGGGAGAAGAGAGAGCGTGTGGAAGTGGTTGGGAGTAGAGGGGGGAAATTAGGTGGTCCTCCAATTAATATCTGCCATGTGGCAAACAAATCATGCGGGGTATCAATTTTTTTTGGAGGCATTTTGCATGATTTTATGATTTTTCATTTGCAAAAAGCATTTGAGTACGTGGGGATGGGTTGTATTTTCTTTTTTTCCTTGGGCGATTTGGCATAAAAAAATATTTTTTTATTATTTTAATATGATAATATTAAAAATAATTTTTTAAAAATAAAAAATATATATTAATTTTTTATATTTATAAAAAAATTAAAAAAATAATTATCACCGTAATATCAAACACTTGATATAACTTTTGAATTATTAAAGAAATTTTTAATTTAATATTTAGGCGTTCATTATGAACTTATAAATTATTTCCATGTCACTGCAGCAAGATTAATTTCTAAGGATGCAGAAATGAGTTTTTTTTTTTAATTATATCAAACCTTTCATAGTTTAATCTTTTTTATTATTTTGTTTCCGTTCTTTCAAAAGATATACATTATTTAATGAAGATTATAAATTTATAATATTTTACATCTTCATGTCTAAGTGCTATAAAAAAATACTGAATTATTTATATAATTAGGATTTAATTTAATAGCTAATAAACCGTTGTATGCTGAATCACATTAAGAATAAAAACTCTAATAAAAGGGAACTTTTTATGAAATATGTGGTGGACAGATCTGGCCATCAACCACAACTCAATTTCACAGATATTCTCTGGCTTAAGATCACAAGGACGACATATTCTCCATCGTCTCGGAGTCCTAACAAAAGGGAGGATGATTTTTTTAAAATTCTTGGTCTTTTCCCTGTGCGCTTGATCCAGGACCTAAGGTGGAGCAGGAGATATTGGTGTTGGAGAAGGGGAAAGAGATCAGTATCTAGATATATCATCACACGGCGGAGGGACATGGTATAATGCTTCTCCAAGCCAGGTCTATTTTCACAAGGGGGTGGTGGGAATATAGGAATTCGGAATGATACTTCAAAAGGTAAGAAATTCATAGATACCGGAGCAAGTTTTTTAGCGGTGGCAGCTGAGTATACGGGCACGACTATCACTGAACCACCCTCGCGAGGACCCTTGGTAGTGTCGTCATTTAAATGATCGAAATAAGAAATCCTCTCTTGGGTGCTTATATTCCCACCAAAATTCTTTGTTTTTTCCCTTCATGTAGCTCAAACCATGGGAAGAAAATGATGAATTGTGACATAAATATCGGATATCTTTCAAAACCATCCATTAATCCAACAACAAAAACCAAACATGACCGACCCATTAATCAAAACAGCATCATCTACCATTAAAACTCGCAAGTCAAGACCAAAAGAAATTAAAAAATATATATAATAATGGTAGTACTAGAGAAATATAAGCAAGAAGAGCGGTAGTGGTTGTGGTGGTTGTCTCTTGCTCAATATCCAATCAGATGGGAAATCAAAACCCTAGAGCATACATAACAAAACCTAAATCTGGTGTTGATGGTAGTGAAATGGAGATTGGTATTGCATAGGGCAGTCATGTTTGTATAAATCAATCAAGTTGTCCAGGTCTCCAGACTGATATCTTACCAAATGACAAGAATATACAAAACCCAATTAAAAAAATCCAAGCAAAAGCAATCTATTTTATCCTTTTCACTATGAAGATCCAGTCCTGTAAATCCCACACAAATCTCAAATAATCCAAATTTACAAAAACTACGCAAAACCCAGTGCTCTTTATTGCTCTTGGATCTGCTGGAAATCATGAAATGGAGGTGTTACTTTATGAGAGGAAGAAAAAAAAGATGGTGTGGTTTAACCATTGTAATTTCCATATTGGAAAAGAGAGAGAAAGAGAATTTTTGTCTACAGTGAACTCGTAACTTGAGGAGAGAGGATGTGTGATTTATTGCTTGTGTGAATTGTTGATATAATGAGTATAATTTTATCATTATATTATTACGAATAAAGTTAAAGGATGTCGGAAAATTTTATCTATACCGTCGATTATAATAGTAATACAATGTGTATTACTTTTTATAAAAAAAAAAATTATTCATTCATAGTGTATTTTTTTTTCTAATCGTATTTTTTTTATTTTTTTTAAATTATCTTTGTCAATTGTATTTTTTTAATATTAAACTGGTTAAAATTTCGTTTTGTAATTTTTTTCCTTTAAAATACTATAGATTGCTACGGTGTTTTTCCACATAATTTTTCTATTTGATTTTTTTATTTTTTAAAATTATATTTGTCTATTTTATTTTTTTAATATTGAGCTAATTGATAATTTGGTTTTGTAATTTTTTTCTTAAAAACATTATTAATTGCTATAATGTTTCTCCACGTGATTTTTTTACATTATTGATTGCTATAATGTTTCTCCACGTGGTTTTTTTTGTTTTGTTTTTTTATGAATTTCTCTAAAATTATCTTTTTTGATTTTATTATTTAATATTGAGTTGGTTAAGAATTACAGTTACAATATATGAGAAAAGCACTGTAGCTTCCCTCGCAAATTACTGTGGATTGCTACAGTGTTTTTCCCTACATGGTTTTTTTCTAAAATTGTCTTTGTCAATTTTATTTTTTAAATATTAAATTGGTTAAGAATTACAATTACAAGTAAGGCTAAATCATGTAGGGAAAACACTGTAACTTTCCTCACAAAACATTATGGATTGATACAGTTTTCCCTCACATGGTTTTTTTCCAGTTTCTTTTTTGTTTTCTTTTTTTGTAATAATTTTTTTAAAATTATCTTTGTTGATTTTATTTTTTTAATATTGAGATGGTTAGAATTTAATTTTATAATAAAGCTTAATCATGTGGAGGAAGCATTGTAGTTTTCCTCACAAAACATTATGGATTGTTACAGTGTTTCTTTACATAGTTTTTTTTCTTATGATTTTTTCAAAATTGTATTTGTCAATTTTATTTTTTTAATATTGAACTGGTTGAGAATTACAATTATAAGTCATTACAAGTAAAGCTAAATCATGTGGGGAAGCACTGTAGCTTTCATCACAAAACACTATGGATTGCTACAGTGTTTCTTTACATAGTTTTTTTTCTTATGATTTTTTCAAAATTGTATTTGTCAATTTTATTTTTTTAATATTGAACTGGTTGAGAATTACAATTACAAGTCATTACAAGTAAGGCTAAATCATGTAAGGAAGCACTGTAGCTTTCATCACAAAACATTATGAATTGCTACAGTGTTTCTTTACATAGTTTTTTTTCTTATGATTTTTTCAACATTGTCTTTGTCAAATTTATTTTTTTAATATTAAACTGGTTGATAATTACAATTATAAGTCATTACAAGTAAGGCTAAATCATGTGGGGAAACGCTGTAGCTTTCATCACAAAACACTATGAATTGCTACAGTGTTCCAACATGGTTTTTTTTCCCTTTTTTTTTGTTATATTTTTTTTCTAAAATTGTTTCTGTCGATTTTATTTTTTTAACACTGAGCTAATTGAGAATTTAGTTTTGTAATTTTTTTCTTTAAAACACTGTGAATTGCTGTAGTGTTTTCTCATATGATTTTTTTATGATTTTTTCCAAAATTATCTTTGTCGAATTTTATTTTTTTAATATTAAGTTGGTTAAGAATTATAATTACAATAAAACTAAATCATTTGAGGAAAGCGTTGTTGTTTTTCACACAAAATACTGTGGATTGCTACAATATTTCTCTAAATGATTTTTTTAATGATTTTTTTCAAAAATTATCTTTGTCGATTTTATTGGGGAAAGCACTGTAGTTTTCTTCACAAAACATTGTCAATTACTACAATGTTTTTCCTCATGGTTTTTTTTCCTAAAATTATCTTTGTCGATTTTTTTTAATATTAAGTTGATAGAGAATTTAACTTTGTGAATTTTTTTTTACTTTTTATTAAAAGAAAAGCTAAATCATGTGGTGAAACTACTGTATCTTTCCTCACAAAACACCGTGGATTGCTACAAAACATTTTGTTTAGTCTCTAAGTTTTTTATCACCAACATAACTTTTTTTTCCGTCATGAAATATTAGCTCCATCATAACTTTAGTTTCTATTACTTATCTAGTATTGATTCACAATTATAACAATATTAAATATATTTATTTTATAAACAGTACGCGGATATGCAATCACGTTTTATTTCAATTGAAAATGTTGGTTGACAGGAATATAAAGTGCGATTTCTAAAGAATAAAAGTAAAATAAAAAAATTATAAAAGACTCAATATAATTAATCCTTAAAAAAAAAAAAAAAAAAAAACAGTCCCGCAAACTTACCTGAGAAAATAGTATAGCTAAAGAAAAAATTGGAGCAATAACACGTTACGCCACTCACAGTGGAGCTTTAGAAACATTTTTTGAAAGGTTCAGCCAATTATTTTTTTTATTACTCCATTTGTAAAAGAAAATAAACAACAAATTTATCATACTCCTGTTAGGATAAACCTACTTTGTTTATTTCTACTAGAAGTACGATTGGTACTAACTTTATCCTTTATTTTCTTTTACACATGAAACAATAAAAATATTTTTTTATTAAGTTCTAAATTAAATATCTTCTCAAATTAAATATTTATTATGTGTGTTGATATGCAGAGTAAGTTATTGAAGATTAAAATGAAAGCATTCAATGATAAAAATAAGCTCTTAACTTGTAAATAAAAAATAATATTTTTTATAAAAAAAATATTGCGTCACTTTTGGTGGCGCAACCTTTCAAAAAAAAAAGGTCTTACTAATATAGAATTAGTGGCATCGATTTGTTGATAATTGGGATATAAGTCTGACTGATCCAAATGTTGGAATTAGTGGCGTTAGATTCCTGACGATTGGGAATTGAACTTGACTAAACTCCTAGTGAGGTAACTAGTGGCATCAAAAATTTCATGACCAGACATAGAAGGATTATAGAATAATTGAATTTACATATCAGTATAAAGTATAATATTAAAAGAAGTTGTGCTTATATATAAATTGTTGTATAAGTCACGACGTGATTAAAACAATTAATTTTTTATTATTATTTAACTTGTAGTTCTTAGTAATCTAAGTGTTGCATTTATATTACAAGTGCATCTCATGTGGAGTAAACTTGTCATTGACCATCTTTTGTTATGTAATATAAATTTGTTTTAATATAGTAGGATAATATGTAGGAAGAAGTAGGTTTTTTGTTGTAAATTTATGTTATGTTTAGAACTTGAAATGTATGATAATGATAATAGAAACTACAATGTAATAAGATGCTTATCCCTAGTTACATTGTTGGTATCATCATCTATAAATATTTTGTCTTCTCATTAATATATATAAGTATGGTTTGAAACATTAAATTTGTATTTGATGTGATTGATGAAATTATAAGAATTAAGCTGCGATATGAAAATATATATATTGAAATATGAAAATAATGAGACCATAATTGTTGTGTTTGTGATGATGTATTGAAATAATTAAAGGAATAAAATTTGAATAGAGTCGATAACTTGGTACGGATTAAATACAAATGAAACTTTGCCATAATTATGGTAGAGATAAAAAATTCTTAGGGTAACTTATTCAAACTTCATTATTCGATTTGGGTATTAAATGTAAGAAAACAATTTCGAACTGTTACAAAATGGATGTGAAGAGTGTTCTCCTTAATGAGATTCTACAAGAAGAGCTATATGTAGAACAACCTAAAGGTTTCACTAATCATTTGTTTTCTATTCATATGTATAGATTGAAGAAAAACAAGCATCGCAAGCCTAATATGAACGATTACCAAAATACATGTTAGATAATTATTTTCAAAGAGATCATGCTGAGAAGATATTTTTTATAAGAAAAACAGGTAAGGAAACACTCATTGTTCAGATTTATGTTGATGATATTATGTTTAGAGATAATTCATTCTCTCATAAATTTGCTAACAAGATGAAATTTGAATTTGAAATGAGTATAATTGGTGAGTTAAACTTTTTTCTTGGCATACAAGTTAAGCAATATGATAATGAAATTTTTATTTTTCAATCAAAATATGCACGATATATAGTTAAGAAGTTTGGTATGGAAGGTAAGAGTCAATGCTCGAAGCCCCATAAACATTTCTGTCAAGATCAATTCAAACCTAATATTGATTCCACACTTTATAGAAGTATGATAGGAAGTTGATATTGGTGTGTGTGCTAGATTTCAGTCTAACAAAAAAGAAATACATTTTACTGCAATCAAGAAAATCTTGAAATACTTAAGTGCCACATCTAATTATGGTATTTGGTATTCAAAAGACTCGAAAACAATTCAATAAAACTTATGGTTTTCACACTTGCATGCAAAAACATACAATGAGGCCTTAAAAATGCGTAAAGCTGGCTAATTATCCTTTTAAAGCTTAAAATAAAGAAATAAAAAAAAAATCTAATTCTATAGAACTTATAGCTTTTTCTCGAGATGCAAAAACATATCGTAAGGTCTTAAAAAGTGCCTAAACCTCTACAGTAGGGTTTTTAAATAACAAAAATATAAAAAAAACTCAATTCAACAAAACTAATCATTTTTGTGTTGACATGCAAAATCATACTTAGAAGCCATATAAAGGTGTTAAAGTTGCTAGATATTTTTTTAAAGCCCAAAAGTTTGAAAAAGCCAACTCCACAAAACACATCATTTTTTCATCGACATGTAAAAACATATAGTGAGTTGTAGAAGTTGTTTGAAGATGATCAATTGGTTTTTAAAAGCATTGAAATTTGAAAAATCCAATTCCATAAAACTTACTATTTCACACAAAAATATAAAAATAAATAAATTGTAAGGCTCTTAAAGGTGCTCAATGCTGGTCAGTAAGCTTGTTTAAAAACAAAAAAGTAAAAAATCCAATTCCATAAAAAATATTGTTTTCAAACTGGCATGCAAAATCATTCAATTAGGCCCAAAAGGATGCCTAAAGATGGCAGGTAGGTTTTTTAAATAACAAAACTACAAAAACAAAATCCATAAAAACTTATGATTTTGCATTAGTTTACTAAAACATCTCGTAAGAACATAATTTGAGGTCTAAAAGTTGCCTAAAGCTGCTTAATACACTTTTTAAAGCATAAAAAAAATAAGAAGCTCAATTCCATAAAACTACAGATTTTTCTCACCAACATGCAAAATCATATTGTAATGCCCTAAAAGGTGCCTAAAGATGACAGGTTGGGATTTCAAAAAACAAAAACAACCCTATTCCACAAAACTTATGGTTTTCATACCATCTTGCAAATATATATATCATGAGGTCCTAAAAGATGTTTAAAGATGGTTAGTAGGCTTTTTAAAGCAAAAAAAATATGAAAAACTCAATTCTATAAACTTATAGTTTTCACACTGACATGTTAAAAACATGTCGCGAGGCTCCAAAAGATCCTTAAAGCTAGCCAGTAGGCTTTCAAATGCATAAAATTATAGAAAAATCAGCCAAACTTGTAATTTTCACACTAGCATGCAAAAACAAACCGCGAGGCCCTAAAAGATATATAATGTTGGCCTATAGGATTTTTAAAGCACAAAATTGAGAAAAAAACATGATTCAACAAAACTAGTTTTCATAACGACATGTAAAAACATGCTATGAAGCTCTAAAAGGTTTCTAAAGTTAGTAGGTATGTTTTATAAAGCATAAAGGTACAAAAATATGTTTTCCATGAAACTTATGAGTTTCATACTCGTTGACATGCAAAATCATATTAAAAAGCCCTAAAAGGTGCAAAAAAATTGGTTGATAGACATTTTAAAGCATAAAAATGTAAAAAAAAAAAAAACCAATTCCACAAAACTTATGGTTTTTACATCATGATGCAAAAGTATACCGTGAGTCCTTAAAAGGTACCTAAATTTGGCCAACAGGCTTTGCAAATGACAGGTGCAAGAAAATAAATTACTCAGAACTTATAATTTTCACATCATGTAACAACATAAGCAAGTCCTGAAGAGGCGCCTAAAGTTAGCCGATTGGTTTTTTAAAGCACAAAAGTGCAAAAAATCCAATTTGACAAACACACTGCATGCAACAACATTTCACAGGCCCTTAGAAAGTGTCTAAAATTTGCCGAGACACTTTCTAAAGCACAAAAAAGCAAAAAATACAACTCTACAAAATTCATAGTTTGTACTGGTATGCGGAAACATACTACAAGGCTCCAAAAGACGTCTAAAGTTGACCGATAAACTTTTTAAAGCAAAAAAATTGCAAAATGAGGCCTTGAGGGTGCCTACAGCATGCAAAAATATAACATGAGGCCTCGAGGGTTCCTAAATCTTCCAACAAGATTTATAGCACAAATATGCAAAAGATCCAATTCCACTAAACTCGTGCTTTTCACACTAGAACGCAAAAACATACCCTGAGTCTCTAAGAGGTGCCTAAAATTGATAGGTAGGCTTTTTAAAACACAACACTGCTCAACTCTCTAAAAATCTTGTTGGCCCAAAAAGCCCACATAGCCATCTCCGAATTAGACATCAGATATCCACACAGCCTGATAAGACATCTTCGAGTGGAAGATCAACTATGATTCCCTGTAAGCTCAAGCCTGAGACTAGTCGAACACATCCTAGCACCAATTGTTCAGCCCTAAGAGCATTACTTTTAAGTCAAATCCAATCTACTCATCATCTTCAACCATGAAGACAGAACATGCATGCATTGAATGAAAGCACACCTAGTTCACACAATTCCCTAAAAATTAATCCTACAATCATCATCAACAATACATAGCTCACAAAACACAAAATCAAGCAGCAACTTTTATAAAAACGTATTGTCACTTTAATTCCATCTCCAAATAATTCGAAGTTGATCACTCCACTCTTTGCATAGACTCACACACATGAATTTAAAGCTATATAAACTATCTTGAACCCCAAGTCAAGTCAATTCCATCTTTATCTTGGTAATTCTCTCTAAATCTTTTTCTAAGCAATCATTTTTAATCTTGATAAACTTACACAAAATAACCTCTGAGACTTCATTCCCCCTACACATTTACTAAATCTCCTAAGCCAAACAATGAACTCGTTTTGTAGATTTTCATGCTACCAAGTTTTGTCTTCTCAACCACCTCGTTCATCCATTAGTCTCAAAACGAACCTGGTTTTTCTAGGGTTTTCCGTGAGTCTTGTCAAGTACTAAATTCCTCTTCTTTTTTCTTTTTTTCTTTTTTCCAAATGTATCTTTCCTGTCAGAGTACCAATAATACAGATTGTTCACGTTCACGGCATAACACATGTTTGTCAATAGTAACATGTTATATAGACAACCCTTGGCGGTCCATACAAATGGGCATCGACCTATGCTAGAGGGTCAAATAGTTAGTCACGGCATGCGTGAAAGGGATGCAAGATGGAAAATGCTGATACAAAGCTAATGTTAAGCAAAGTCAGGAAAATGATGATGATGATAATGTAATCTAAGCTAATTTTACGCGGTGGCAGTGGATGCTCTGAACTTGCTAGGAATCTATATATGATCCCCAAAATGTTAGCACTCAGATGACATGAAAGACAGCTTCACCAACCATAAAATTATCCACCACGAAAACTGATACAACCTTCTGCACAGCTACCTTCACAAATATTGTATCAAGGGCATTTTCTCTGTACATAAGACGCCCCATGCTCTTCATACCTGTCAATTCCACACGCTTAAATTGAGTATGAAATATTTGCCCAGCCTTGAATTCGTAAAGCTTACTCTCAGATTTAAATTCTGAAAATTCTTGAAAAAAAAAGAGCATAACTTGAAAATATGCTCTCCTTGAACTCAGAAATTAACTGGCATCCGTATAACAGAGAGCTCTGAAAGATGGGAACTTACTCGGCCTTGGAGAACCACATCTGCTGGAATGAACCAAGAGATGCCAATATACTCCCTCCTATCCAGACACTGTTAAATAATCATTTGTAAAACCATCAATTCTAAACCATGATAAGAACTTGTCAGCTAGAGAAATATCACATATAATTAAACTTGAAAAGCTTCAAAAAAAATAATCAAATTATCAAGCTCTTCTGCATGTCTTGTACATGAAAGCATTGGTGGTAAAGACTTCAAACTATATCTAATAACAAACTGAAATCACCAAAACATGCTTCAAATGCATGGGAATAAACTGACTTCGACTGCCAAGACAATACCATCTTTGTTTCTCACAAAGACAATAACACATCAAAGCACTATACATGGTAAAAGTTGAAAACATCAAAAAATGAAGGAATTACTCCTCCAAGTGTCAAGTTTGCAGTGAATTTTCCACCAGGATGGGTACTGTTTTCTGTGCTCTGTGAGATATCCGGCTATACACAAAACATTCAATTATTAAGTTGATAGGCTTATCTTTGTTTCTAAATTGATTTTCTTCAGGATTCTCAATACTTCAACATATCTATCTCTAAAGCTATCCCCAAAGATCATTTTTAAGTTAGCCACCAGTCATACAAAAAATGAGATTGCATAGTTCATACATTTTTGTTGCCTAAAATACACACAAGCCACTAGGTGCCAAACTGTAGCAGTTGTTACACTGGAAAACAGATGCCAATATAAGCCAAGTTCTGACAATATTTACAAGCTCTTGCAAACAAAAGCAGAGAGAGAGATTTAATCAAACCTGAATCTCCTTTCAGTTGCATTTCCACTAGCCAGCACTTTAACTCTGGCAGCTTGAGGAGACTCCTACACATGAATGAGTGATCATTCCATTATTTTATAACTAAATCCAAAGCAGAAGGGTAGACAACAAGTATCTTGTCAACCAAAAAGTACCTCAAGCAAATCTTTCTCAAGCCGTTCCTTCAACTGTTGCATTGATGCTGTTCCACCAGCAAGCTACATCAAAGCGGAAAGAGGAGCAAATGAACATTGAAATTTTAAACATAATACAGTGAAACTACAATCCATGTATTTCTTTTTTTCCTTTTCACATCGTAGATATTCATACAACTGACACTATGATATGATAATCTGACATTAAAATTGATGCATGCAGTTATGTGCAATCCATGGCATTAAGCACAATCAAAATTTGAAGTAACCCATAGCTGACTCTATTTGTTGATCATAATACAGTCAACTAATGTTAAAGAACACTCAATCTCCACCCACATCAAATAAAGGGATAAAAAAAGAAGTGAAATCCTTGAACAAATAAAAGAGAAAAGCAAAGAAACCTTCAAAGTTTAAGAGCACAAATCCTACACCCCAATCATTCCATCAGTTATCCAGCCATCCACACATTTTGCTAGTTATTTTCTTTCAACATTACAATCAGAGTTGACAATGAGCATGTTCACTTTACCAGTATACTACTGAACAGTTCTCTTCGAATATCAACATCACACCTATTAATGCTTTCAATAACCTGCATACATTGGGAAAGAACTTAGCAAAAGTCAGAGAAAGATAACTGCTAATTTTTAAGTTCAACAGAAAATATTTTTTTTAAGTAAAAAAGAGTAGATTTACCATTTGTGGCAAACCGCGAACACTGGGAGCAATCTCCACAAAATTATCCATACCAGGAATATTCTGATATTTGTCACAAAACAATTTGTTATATGAGAACACATGATGAAAAATTTCACACTTGAAATACAAGATGGACTTGTATACAATACATAGAACCATTTGCACGCCACAGATGAATCAAGCAACTCATGAATATTTCATATGAACAAAAGATTCACGTGTACTAAGAAAAGGATAATTACTGGTTAAATATACAGATTAAATGATCATTGACGCCTGTTTATGTTAAACAAAAATATAACTCTAACAAGAAGCATCAAAGTTCAGGAACAAGCAAGATTTCAAGAATACCGACAAAGATTATAGAAAGACCCATTCAATAACTAAAATGTAGAAACTAAATCAAATGAGAAAAGAGTTATGGTCAAGATACACCAAACATATAAAATAAGTGCCCTGCATTATAAACATTTTTTTACTTTTTTTCTCTTTTTGGAAAAAAATATCAAAATTCATGTCCACCATGAAGTTTTAACATGTGCACAAGGCAGTCAAAAATAACATGTTAGCATAGATTTTTTAAAAATTTCCCTCCATCAATGTAGTTAGAAGAAAATAGAAGTAATTCGAGAAATTGTAGCAATCTACAAATTGTTCCATGAAGTGAATAAACTAAAGGGCATCTCCCTAAATGAGTATGAATATTGCAGAGTGACAGAAAATGCAATGGAAAAGTCATGGAATAGGCATTGTGAGGGTTCATGAGCCATGAACCTGAACCAAGGATGGATTGAATAGAATATCTGGAATCTTGAATCTATCAGCTCCAATTTCAATTGTCCTGTTTGTGTTTAAGAACGACATATCAGATAGAAAACTGTAATGTTCAATGTTCAAAATGCAAAAAGTAAACCGACCAGCATTCAAACTTATAATATTGTATTGATTGGGACTTACTGGCCATCCGGAAGCTCATATGGAGTCATTGGAATGTTTGAGTATGAACTTTCTGAATTTGCAAAGAAAAAGGACAAGGAAACAGAGAGAAAAAGAAAGGTTTACATAAATCAACACTTGTGAAACTGAGAACAAATTATGACTTGTTATGCCAACCAACATAACTAACCAAGAGATTCAGTTTTACTGAAAAAAAGCTTAATTGTCATGATTTATCATGGCAAAGGCGGGTCATTCACTCATCTTATATTGATTGAGACGGTATGGTCCTTGGCTTCTCAAGTTTTCACATTTTCTGGAATTCTATTCACCAATTTTGAAAATGTTACTCTGTCATTACTTTGGAAAAAGAAAGTTGCTTTGGGAACCTTGGCATGCATTGAGAAGTCAGAAAAATTCAGGGAAACTTCAGGAAAATATTTGACAGAGCCTGTTCACAAATAATACCTAAATCATAAGACACACTAACCCAAGTGATGAAGCAGAAGCTTTGAGAAAAAAAATTAAGTAGGTTTCTAAGATACAATACAAGTTTCATTTGCAATATTAATTCTACATCGCCAGTGATCCAACCCCTCAAAGGAAATATGAACACATTTTGTGTAGGGAACAGACAGATAGTGGCAGTAAAGCTGATGCCTAGGATTAAATTAACCACAACTTTATTGAAGGTTGAATGCAGCTCTGATGTCAGACTACAAGAACAAGAAATACAACAAATTGGATGTCCCACAAACCATATCCACATACAAAACATGTAGACAATCCAGAAATTCTGTTGAGTGGAGCATGTGATCTTAATGGACAAAATCTACAAGCAATCAAGCATTGCAAATACAATATGAAGAAATACACACCATCATAGGGCGTATCTGGTGCACGACACACACATTCCTTGATATCACTTGCAATCACTCTCTGTTTCCAAAACAAACAATCAGATACAAAACAATACTCATCTTCACAAGGAATATTGTCTAGACAGTCACAGACCTGAGAGTAGAGTCTGTAGCTTTCAGTTGTATTTGGAAAATCAATATCCACTGTCTAAGATGTTCAGAAAAAATATAAGAGAAATGTCAAATGCATATATTAGATGAACAAAAAAAAATCCAGATGAACAAAAAGCAACAGTGGAAATTAGATCTGAATTCAGAAAGCAAAAGAAATGACGAGGGAAATCTAGCAGAAACATTGAAAGAAATCATATTCCCAAAAGATAATGACAAACAATTTCCAGTGACATTTTAAAAATACCTGAAACACGCCCGGCTGTACTTCCTTTCTTTTGAAAGAGTACCTTGGTTTTATCTGCAAAGCCAAATAAAAAGATTACTTAGAAAACAGGAAAAAAAAGCGTACTTCAGTTAGTTCTGACAAAAGAACTCGCCTTTCAAAGTAAAATTCATTCCTCTACTAACTCACCATTACACCTTTGCTCTCCAAGCTTTTCATCAAGCAATCAGTAAGAAGTTCTCCCCCAATAGGAGAAAAGGCCACAGCCTATAACCACAAAAGCAATAAAAAGAAGAGGGCTGTCAGTTTTTCATGGCAAATAACTCTACCTTGGACCTTTGACATTAAGAGCCTATTTGGAAATGCATCAAAATAATGTTTTTTTTCATTTTTTTATACTTCATTTTTTGCATCAACACATCAAAACAATCCAAAAACACCAAAAAAAAATTAATTTAAGCTAAAAAAAATTCAAAAATTTCCAAATGCACGGTTGGACCGCAATGCCAAACGGGGCCTAAAAAAAGGCCAGCTGAACTTTATTGTTCCCATAAGCTCTAAATATTTAGGAAAGAGAAACAGAGCAGCAATAAGCCCGCTTCTGGCAAGTGATTTGGGAAACAGGTTGATTTTTAATTAAGTTCCAATAATTGGAGTGTCCTCTAACAATTATACAACAGGTTTGGTGCTCTCTTGCATGGAATCCTTTTTTCCTTTATCTTTTAGGAGCAAGTCTTGCAAATATACGTCTTTTCTAATGAATTTCTTTATTTACTCCAACAAAAACATAAACATCAAAGGAACAATCTTTTTGCCTTGCCAACCACAACAAGACAATTTCCAATAAAAGATATCTGCACTTTTATCACTTGACATGCTGAGGATAGATCATAGCTGTAGATTTATCTTAGAGTTTAGGGACACATTCATAATGTTTGAGAGGATACAAAAGAATTACCAAGAAAAAAACTAAAGGAGAGACCTCCATGCTCACATGAAAGCACAAAGATAATAAAACATTTCACAAATTCTCAGTTCATTTCAAAGGGAATATGGGTCCTCCAAATACCTCCAAAATCAATAATTTCCTAAGGAACTATCCAATATCTTCTAATGAAAATTGAAAATGTAAAGATGCAGAATTCACTTGCAATTTAAGTTCAGAAATGTCAACAATAAAAAAAAAATGTACAAATATCAAGACTGATATCAATTGCTTTATTGTTGAAAGTTTAAAGACAAATACCAGAGCCTAAATGCAAATATTTGCTAGTAAAATAAGCCAATTGATCAGGAAAAGAGCAGTACCTTTTGAATAACATAACCATCATGGACTGGCGCAATTGTAGTTGATCCTCCACCACTAGCACAAATAACATTATATCAGTGTTATACTAGGCAATAAATCAATCAATATGTTTTACAAAAAGATGTCATATAGAATGTAAGGGAACACCAAAATCTGTTATTGCGAATAAGATCTTTCTAGAAGCAATCGCCAAACTTCACTGATTACAGCCAACATCAATTTAAGCATATAAATTGCCATGTTAATCCATAGAATGTTTCAATCTTCTAGGTTTAGCACATTGCTATCAACTTTTCGTGAAAAGCACCAATTTCAAATTCTGTTATCCACCATTGTATTTGCATAACTTGAATTTTCAAAGTTTTGGATATTGCTCATGGATGAGAAATACAACAGTTCTAAACTATGTTATGTACCAATGTCATTGTCCATCTTCACATCAAAATGTTAAAAGCAAGTTCCTTTCCTTGTATTTTGTTCTTTTCACTATTTAAATAACGCTACGATCTGCAGTAATTAAGCCCACAGTTAATTCTTCCATCTCATGTATTCTTTTTAGAATGTATATGGCAAGAAATACACCGTGGAGATGAGAGACAAGGTGGTTACTTTCAACTAAAATAGCACAAACAGTAAGGAGATTGAAGATAAGTGTGAAATAAATTCAGACACACTAACACTTCCAGTTGACGACATTACACACTCATGAATCAGCAACTAAATATATCCTACCTATCAACAACTAGCGAGGTAGCACGTCCTGATGCAAAAGATGTTAAAACCTGGCAGCAAGAGGAACTTGAGTCATACCATATTAAATGACATCTTCCAATCATATTAATATATATATATGGTACAAACAAATTGGAGACATGGGCACAAGATGGAAAAGGGCATACAGCATTCTTCGCCAAAAATAATGCAGGAGTAGTGTACTTTTCAAACATAAGCTCTGCTGTCCTGTCAGTTATGCAACAACCCAACCATAATCAGCAAGCATCAAAGCAGCATGATGAAACAAGCTAAAACCAAGAAGCTTAGCTTGTTTTAAATAACACAAGCTGAGATAAAAGGAATATTTTTATGAAGGTTTATTGCCTGCACAAAAACAAGCTAATGAATAATAATTTAAGGACGAAGTTGGGGGGGGGGGGGGGTTAACTCTAAGCAAAGAAAAAAATGTCGATAAAAAAATAGAAGAACAAAACCTTACAAGACAGGAACTCACTAGCATCACTTTGAAACATGGAACGAGTCAAATGATTACCATGAGAACCATAAGTGAAGTAAAAACATGTTGCAAAACTGGGAGTTTTTTCCTTCACACTTTATTTGGGATAGATCACGCTATTCAATTATTTATAGAGAATGACCTTGATATAGCTTCATGGTTTATACCACAATGGTATTATTATTAGTCATTCTCATAGAATCACAAAAGCAAGAACTCTTTTGTTTGATCAAGAGGGTTACTCCCAGCTAACATACAAAAGGAAACAAATTCTGACAAATGCAGCTGGCATTGAATGATTTAAGTACATATCATCATGTATTGCCAGCTTACCTTTCTCTCTGTTGTTGACTGTTGGATGAAGGTTCTGCAAGTAGCATTGGATGCTCCTTTGGATCAATCAATAGACACTCCCTAAAGACAGTAAAATTTAAATTTAGATATTACAAAATAAAAGAAAAGAAAACAAGACCACCGAACATTTTAAACTGAAATCAGAGTGTTGATAATGAATCATTACCTGAAAGCATGATCCCATATGCTATCCACAATATCCCAGTCAGCAACAATCCCGTCCTTAAAAGGTGATAACACCTGATGAAAGGCAGAAAAGCTTAGGAAAACCCTAAATTTATCACATAGCCTGAACAATTCCACCTAGCCTTTCAGAAACACGACAAGAAGATAACCGGAACACCAACTGACCTCCATATGGTCCCGACGAAACCCTAAGGCCTGAGATCCTACAAATAATTTACGTTTTCCCTTCCCTTTCTCAGAATCTTTGACATTATTTTTAGAATCTACAGCAGCATTCTTCTCGTTGCTTGTCATGTCATCAACATCCATTTGGTCAATTGATCCCACAACCTGAGCAGTAGTTATCCATATATCAAGAAAACCTCTAAAACAAGGGAAAATAGCAATAACAACAATGTCTAAACCCTAGCTGACAGCCACAAGCATTTTCCAATTTCCTCTCCATCAAACCAGAGAAAAGACATAAACATTATCCATTTTTTAAATTTCAAACACGAATTCCTTGTTTTAAAAGCAATTAAAAAAAAAGTAAGTTAAAATGTTGGTGATGTAGAAGGCTAAATAACATGAGATGGAGAGACTAACAGAAGGAAAGACGGCCTTGGGTGCATCCTCGCCGGCATAACCAGCTTTGCAAGTGTGAGAACCCAAGTCAATGACTATAGCTGACACTTCATCTGTTTTCACCAACAAGATTATCAGCGAAAAAATTAATTAAAAGAAACAATTTCGAAGACATGTTTTTGAAACTCACCACCACCGTACATGATTGCTGCAAGTTTTCAAGAGTGAGTGAACTTCTGAGGTTTCTGAGGTTAGGGTTTTAGAAAGAGCATATGGCGATGGCTGGCTCGGTCTGTTTCGATGGAGGAAGGAGTTGTTAGCAGCTAGTCAGGCCATGAGTTTCGAACCCGAGTTTTGACATGCGATGGATCTACACTGGCCCAGACCTGGAGGGAATGAGATGGACTCCTAACTTAAAGCCCGTCCGATTCACGATTGCTCGAGTCTACTAGAGGAGGGAATAAAATAATAAAGATGATCGCATGGCATGTATGTATGCATGCCTCTAAAAAATCACCTTTAAATTGGAGCTGTTTGAATTTTATTTTTGTAAAATATTTTATGATAATAAGTATGTAAAAAATACAATGCTAGTAGAATGATGATGATATGTTATGCTGATGAAATAGAGATGATGGCGGTGGAGTGATGGAATAGTGGCAGTGGTCATTATAGATGTGATGAAGGCATTGATTATTAAAATTATTAGATGATATTATAAGTGAATTATAATTTGTAAAATATTTTACAAAATTTAATGAGTTGAAAAATATTTTTTAATAGATGCATTAATTATAAAAATTAACTGTAAAATATTTTACAAAACAAATTAATTTATGCTTAAGAAAAGAAATGATCTCTTGTTTATTAATCGTGGATCACACCTCATTACATATAAATATTTTATGTAGATCAATTTTCTTGTAAAATATTTTACAAAAAACAAACATAGGAAAAAAATAGATAAGACAAACACTCTTTAATTACTTTTAATTTAGATATAACTAGATCACTGAGTCACACCGCATTGCGTATCTGATCAATTTCTTTAACATAAAAAAAACCAACAGTTGCTAATATGTTTTATACAAAAAAATAAAAATTATAATCATGAACTCAAAATATAATGCATATTAGATAATATCTTTTTTAAATATTGATACAGTGACTTGTTAGATGATATATATTTTTTTAAATATTGTGACAATAACATATTGGGATCGACCTCAGTTAACTTATTAAATATACAACATAGGTAATAAGACTATGATAACCTTGTAGAAAGTAGTTTAAAATAAATTATGAATGTTAATTACTAATTAACACAAAGTTGAAAGATAAAATAAAAAATTATAAAAATATAAAAAAAATAAACCTAAATCAACTTTAGTTAACCTGCTAAACTTGTGACCCGGGTCATGAGATTGAGATAACCCCCATAAAAATAAAATTAAAAAAAAATATAAACCCTATTTTCAACCAATTCGATGTTGAAAGATGAAATCGAAAAAAAAAAGATACGAAAACACAATCCAAATCAACTTAGGTTAACATATTAAACTCGTAACTTAGGTCATGAAACAAAGATAACTTCATAAAAAATAAATCATGAAAATCAATCTCCAACAAATCCATTATTGAAAGTTGATATAAAAAAAAACTAAATTCATGAGATTATGATATCTCCATATAAAAAATAACCCAAGTCAACTTAGCCTAGTACGTTAGATTCATAGCTTAGGTCATGAGATAGAGATAAATTCATAAAAATCAAATTATATATATATATATATATGAAGCCTCACCTTTAACATATCTAGCATTGGAGGTTAAAATCGGGAAAAAAACTAAATCCTTGAAATTAGTATATAACTCAAAATAATGAAAATAATAAAAAAAAAAATTACAAAGTAGACTTTCCAAAATAATCTAATATCAAAAGATATAATTGAAAAAAAAATAAAACAAAAAAAAATTGGGTTGGTGAAGTGTAAAACTTTATTTTATTGAAAAGTTTTTTTTTTTTTTTGTAAGTGTGGTTATAGTGATTTAGATACACTATTTAGTGTTTTATTAATTTTTTTATGGGATTTGACAAGAAAATCCCTATCCCTTAAATCCTACAATCTAGTTTTTACTTTGTTAATTTTCGTATCAGGTCCTTGATCTTTTTATTTTTCAATTTATTAATAATTTTATTCAGATTAATTCCATGCATATCTGTGCTTTTTATATTGATATTAATATAGTAATTTTATTTTTTACATAAAAAAACTATTGAGAAATCTTTTTGGTCAATGGAGAAGCTAGTTTTTATATGCATACAAATCGAAAGAAGACAACAAACAAAAAGGTGAAGGACTAGTCAGCTATTTTGATTTTTAAGTCTTTTTTTTTTTTTTTTGGAATAGCATTAGGTATCCGGGTTAAGGTTGATTGATTTTGGGATGCACAGGCTTTTGACAAGGAGTTTCCCGCGGAGAAGAGGGATTAAAAATAACTATTATTTAATTGAAAAATAAAAAGATCAAGGATTTGATACCGAAATTAGCAAAATAGAAATTGGATTGTAGGATTTGATAGAAAGGAGGGATTTTCTTATCAAATCCCTGACTAAATCACTATAGTCACACTCGTAAAATATTATTTAATAAAGTAGTATTTTTTTTGTTTTTTTAGATTTTCTTCTTCAATTTTATTCTTTAACAACCTAATTTTTTTATTTAATTTTTTTTTAATTTTATCATTCAATATTATATTATTTTTGGGAATTATGCTTTGTAATTTTTTTTATTTTCTTTTTGTTGGGTCATATATTGGTTTCATGGATTTAGTTTTTTGTTTTTTTCAATTTGAAGCTCCAATGTTAAATATGTTGGAAGTTGAGCTTCATACTTTTTTTAAAAAAAAAAATACTCTTATGAATCTATCTCTATCTATGACCCAGGCTATAGGTTTAACAGAATAACCTAAGTTGACTTGAGTTGTTATTTTTCTATTTTTTTAATTGATTTTGTTTTATTTTATCCTTTAACATTGAGTTGTTTGAAAATTGGGGTTCGTATTTTTTTATTGGCTTTCTATGGGGTTGTTCTGATCTCATGACCCGATTAGCTAATTTGATGGGTTGACCCTGTTATTTTTCTAGGTTTGTTTTTAATTGAATATTTTTGTAATTGGGCTTCATAATTTTTTTTTATTTTTTTTCTATAGGGTTGCCTTGATCTCATGACCTTGATCACAGGGTTGGCAGGTTGATCTAGGTTGACTAGTTCATTTTTTCTGTCTTTTTTTAATTTTACCCTCTAATAATTCAATTTTTTTTTCAATTTCATCATTCAATATTAGGTTGTTTGGAAATTGAACTTTGCAAAAAAATTTAATTTGGTTTGTGTATAGGTATCACAGTCTCATAAATTTAGAATTTTGTTTTTCAATATTAGATTGTTGGGAATTTAGCTTCGTATTTTTTTAATTTATTTTATGTGGAGTTATCACGGTCTCATGAATTTAGTTTGTTTTCTCAATTTCAACATTTAACATTAAACTTGTTAGAGATAAAACTTTGTTATTTTTTATGTGTTTTTATGAAACTATACTGTCTCATAACCCAGTTACATGTTTAACAGGTTAGCCCATATTAACTTGAGTTGTTTTTTTTTCTATCTTTTTTTAATCTATTTTTTTTCGATTTTTTCTCTCAACATTGGGTTAATTGAAAATTAAATTGTATAATTGTTTTAATTTTTTTTTTATGAAGTTATCAAATCTCTTGTGTGTTATTTGATCATAACATATATTAATATATGTTGTTTAGTGTCATTAATTTTGGATCTAGAATCTAAGATAAATCTTGTTTCATTAACAAGAGTTTTTTTCATCTTTTATTTGTTTGTTGTTTAGAGTGCACACACCATCTAAAAAACTTTTTTGTTGAAACATTTTAAAAAATTTACCCACTTGTTTTACTGATTTATAATTTATCAATTTAATTCATAATAAAATTGTTTTCATAATAGAATTAGCCTTTATTAAATTTATTTTTATACTTGAAGTATAATTAATTAAAATACTATATTAGATTTTGTTTGTGGACTTAAAACGAAGATATAGAAAAACTAATTATACTTAAAATAGGAAATTATTGAAAATGGAAAGACAGTAAATCTATTAAAGGATGCATTTTTATGGAAAAAAATAAAAAATGGTTATGGAAATCATTGAATGTATTATTTTTATGATATAAAAGGACTGAATTATTTAATTAAATTTATATTATGTAAAGATGTATGTGTGTATAAATGTATGTTATTGCATTTTCAGATATTATTTTTAAAAAAAATTGCATTCCATTAACTCCTCTTTCATTAGCCATTATTAGAAAAAAGAATAGTATTTCTCTAATAGTTTAATATTAGAATATAATGTATACAATCAATTTATATAATTTTGTTTAATATACTATTTTATTTTTCAAAATAATTTTGTTATTACTATGTGTAAATTTATTTATTATCCCGAACCTATGTGAATATAAACACGTTAAACATAGAAGAAATAACATAAATTAGATAATTCCACACACTACACTGAGGTCGAACCTAAAACCTCATGATTATACTTCTTATCCAACTCGAGTTTTAAATTAAATTGTATAGGATTGCCCCAGTGTAACTTGGTCAACTCAGCAAATTAAAAAAAAACTTAAACGATTGCTAAAAATATAGGTTGACTTTAAAAATGTTTTGCAAGGTGACATATATTTAAAAAAAAATTGAGATGATGACACATTTGATCAATATAGGTTAAATTGTCAAACCCATGATCTGGATTATGAATTCTATTGAGTTTAATAACTTTGTTTATTTAAGTATATGATAAAAAATAGATGTTTGCAAAATCGAGCAATAACTCAATACCAAGATTTTTTTAGGCCATGATAACCTTATAGAAAATAAATGGAAATAAATCATGAAGTCTAATTCTCAATAATTATATTTTTTTAAATTATTTTTTATTTAATAACATGATAAGAAAATAGACACAAAAAAAACTAAGCACCAACCCAATGCCAATATATTTTTCTAAGATCATGATACCCTATAAAAAAGTTAATTAAAATAAATCATGAAACTCAATTCATAATAATAATAATATTTTTAACTATTTTTTATTTAACAATATAAAAACTAATGGAGTATAGAATACAATATTTATAGTATTAAATAGGCCTTCAATTATATTATTTTGAGCTCTTTTTGTAGACATTGAAGTTATTTATTACATCTTATTCATATTTGTCTTCTAGGTCAATGAAGATTTTCTAATTGAATGTGTTTACATTACATGGTGTAATTTTTTTTTTTTAACTATATATGATTAATTTAAATTTTTCTTTAATAGAGAAAGTTTATGTCTATTTTAAGTTTTTTAACAGAGAAAATTGATGATATGAGTTAGAGTTGAGTCATGGATATCCAATAAATATCCAAAATCTGATTAGGTTCAGGTTTTAAAATCCATATTTGATTGAGTTTTGAGTCAAATATAAAAAGTAGTTTTACATTCGAGTTTGGGTATGGATAATACAAAACCCAATTGTGAATATCTATTACCATCCCTAATATGACATTGTAGATTGTGCCTTACTAGGGTGTGTTTGGTTTAGCTTTTGTGGTTGAGGTTGTGGTTGGGTACAACCCAATTATACACAAAACTCAACCACAAAAGCTAATATTTTTTTGTTTTTTGTAGTTTTTTAGTGAGTCCCACACTCAAATCTCAACTTCCACCTCTGAAACAAACACCCTTTAAAAGGATGAAAGTTCTAAAACATACAATTTAATATCTGGGCACAACATTGAAATCTAAAACAATTTTCGAAAAGATATTAATGATTGCTAGGTAGCTAGCCCACGCTTTACTACAAGTAGGATGAAAGTTCTTTTTGAATGAAAAAAAAAATTGCAAGCATCGCTAACGTCTTCTAATTGCAAGTAAAATTTTAATTTTAATGTACAAAATATTTTGTTTTCAAATATCAAAGCTACAACGTTTTTAATTAACCGAGGTCAACCTGTTAAATTTACAATTTAGATCATGGACTTGATTGATAAAATAATATATATTTTTTAAATAATTTTTATTTAATTATATAATAATAAAAATATACGTTATTATCATAAAAGTAAAAAGATATTTTTTTTAAATAATGATGGGCTATAAGAAAAAACTTGCTAATATTATTGAAAGAATGATATAATCTTATTTGAAAATAAAGTGAAAATTAAATGGAATTTCATAAAATAATATCTAAAATATATTCTTAATTAATTTAAAATTTTAATATATTTATAATATTTTAAATAAATTAAATTAAAACACAAATCAAAATACAAAAATAGATTAAACACCCAAACTTGAGTAACCCAATATACTTGACCCTTAGAAAAACCTTAGATGTGTGGGCTTATAAGGCCAGGTCTATATGTTTAACTTTAATTGAAAAGCCTAGGCTAATGCCTAGTTTTTTTTATTACTTTTCTTTTCTCGAAGAGTACTCTTTTTTGTTTTTATAAGAGATGGTCACTTGTAGTGTCAGATGATCCATCACCTATTGCTAGTGATATGAAAATTGAGATCCAAGTTTTTGGACGTTCAAAATCTAATTTTCAACTTTGTTTTATTTGAAAATACATAAAAAATATTGTAAACCTTTTATAAACCACTTACCAATCTCGAAACTCCCCAAAATTACTCTAAAAACCAAAAATCAAATGAATTATAAAAATTTAAACAAGTCATGATTTACTTTTTCTAGGATGTTAATAGAAAAAAAAAATTCTATTATCAAACTCCTCTTATTATATGGAACTCAATGATACTATGATTGACTGAATTGCCGAAATATAACCAACCAATTGTCCTTTGTCATTTTCCAACGACTCCTCTCAAACCTAGGGAGTGATATGTAAAAGAAATTGAAGCTTTGAACCAAAACAAATAATTTTCAAACTAAAAGAACCAAAAAAGAAGTTGGACAAAATCATATGGGAAAAAAAATATATGACAAAGGTGCTTTTTAAATAGTTAATAGGTTCTTTGGAATAAATTTTTACTATAATTGAATTCAATTACAGTGTTTAATTCTTGAATTCACACATTTAAAAAACATAAAATTCAATTTATTTTGGTTTCTTACTACATTCATCTTATTTCTCCAAATATCTTTAAAAACAAAGCTAGATGAATATTTTTTTAAAATAGTTTTAACATTAAATTTCTTGAATTCACATGTTTAAAACACATAAAATTCAATTTATTTTGGTTTCTATATTACCCTCATTGCATTCATCTTATTTCTCCAAATATCTTTAAAAACAAAGCTAGATGAATATTTTTTTAAAATAGTTTTAACATTAAATTTCTATGCTATAGAATTGTAAATCAAAGGAGTTTGATATTTGATTTACTTTTATACATTTTTTAAGATTGAATTTCAAATTCAATTCTTAATACTCACAAAAATTTCAAACATAAAATTTCATTAAAACTTCTGTATTTCATTAAAACTTCTGTATTGAACGACAAGGTAATCAAAACAAAGTCCCAGGTCCAAATCCTAAATAAAATAGTGTACAAGGATAAATTTTTTTTTAAAAAAAGTTCAATGCCTAAATAAAAAAAAAGCTTTAAAGACTAAAAGAGGACAAAATATGATGCACAGTAAAAGCAACCAATCTTTTAGGTTTCTTTTTATTAAAAGAAATGCATTAAATATTAATTGGATACAATGGAAGTACACCTTAACAAAATCTAAAGCACCAACACTCTTCCAATACAAAATTAGATACATAGAAAAGCTCGTATTCTGAGTTGCTAAATTTGAACAGGATTCTTTATCGCAAAATATTATTTCCAATTACGTTCACCATTCCATCAATTTCCTATAGCATCCATTCCCTTTCATGTAAATGATAATTAGCAGAGCAGTTAATTAACCAAGTTGCTCCACAGATTTAGTACTGTTGACAAAAGTAGCACTTTTATTCAACCCCTGGAGTAAAAGAATCCGCACGGCTTCTATGCCTTGTTGAAACATAAAATCCAACTGAAAAAAGAAAAGAAATCGATTGAATGATGAAAATCCATTCTCCAATTCTATTCAGTATCTCTTCTGAGTAAATGTAAAAAGTTTACATACCTCTTCATGTTCTTGTTTAGTGAAAGGGCGGAGAACAAAGTTAGCAGTATCCATTTTTCCAGGAGGCCGTCCAATGCCTAGAATGATTTCCCAAACACATAGCTATAACAAATCTAGAAAGGAGATTGCTAAGTATAATTATGGTGCTTTTGGAAACACAACTTACCAATTCTTAAACGAGGAAAATCACAGTTTCCTTTGAAGTGATTAATAACACTCTTCATCCTGAAGGAACAAGAAAATTAGTCAGCCATACAATGTACAAGAGCTAATTACGATAAATTCTTCGTTGTACTTTAATACAAGAGTTAATTACGAGGAATTCTTTGTACTTCAATGGAGAACAGCAATATTTTTCAGAGTGTACAATGGCCCTCAACATTGGACATTCAAAAATGAAATTTTCCTTTTTGCAACAAAGTTTTAAAAATAGCCATAACAAAGGATAGATTATACAACAATGAAGTTCCAAATTATATCACAAACATAAAAACAAGTTCCAAATGTTTATTCTGATAAGATATAAGAGGGATTATGATTCAAAACATTGTATCTATGTCCTCTCCAAGATCCAATCAGACACCAAAACCACAAAAGGCAAACAATGCATGCACTAAAGTAGGCTCAGCCATGGGACCCTTTTACTTGAAGCTCAGATCAGAGTAAACTACAGCCCAAAATCAGGATAGAATTAGTACAGCACTAAGGGCACGCAACAACAAGAAGAAGAAGATACCCATTATGTCCTCCATGTCCACCTTTCGGCAATAGTCTCAATTTGGCAAAGGGCAGATCTAGGTCATCATAAATCTGAAACAATAGAATAACTGACTCTTAGTACGGTGGACATAATTGTTTCTTAAGTTAAAGAGTAGAGGGAGATCAAATATCACTATTTTACCAAAAGTACTTGCTTCAAAGGAATCTTGTAATATGATACAATGGCTCCAACCTACAAATGGCATTGGAAAATCAACCTATCAATGCCAGAACTCTAGACACATTAGATAGAGGAGAATATCTTGACTGCAAATATAAGAAGAGGTCCTCTTCAAAGAGCTTACTTACAGACTCACCACTTGCATTCATAAAAGTCTGGGGCTTGGCAAACATCACTGGAACATTTCCAATAAATCCTGGAACACAGAACTATTATCATAATGATTGTAAATAAGAAAACTAAAATCCAGAAAAGATAAAATTCCATTATCTCATCTACCTCTCACTGCCATAGTTCCTAAAAGATAATTCAATTTTATGTGTCTTAATTTGTACCCTTCAATCGTATTGTTAATTTGCATGCCAAGCACCCATTCCATAACAACCATAAGCAAATAATGTTTGAGACAGTACCAAGTAGTTACCAAAGTATAATTTGAAGACCCAATAAAAAATTCAACGAGACAATGATTTCAAAAGAAGGATAAAAATCTGAACTTGTTTCAATTAATTCAATGTAGAATTGAGTTGAATACAAAAAGGTGTAAATAACCGACCTTTACCAAAGAGGGCTTTAAAAGAAACACCAGATATAGATATGCCCTCAGCATCAGCCAAAGCATCCACCATCTGAAATCCCACCTGTAAAACAACACCACCCCAACAGACAATAACAAACAAAAACATTATTATCTTCTTCTACTTGCAGTAATCAAATTTGCAATTTAAAAATTTTTGAACTAAAATTTTGGGAAAAAACCCTTATTCATACAACATGAAAACGACGACAAAAGAAGAAGAAAGAGTTAAAATGAACAGACGTTATGGCGAGTGGAGTGGTATTTTTTGCCAGGATTGCCGAGGCCAACAATGAGCCAAGGGTGCTGTTGTTTTGGCTTGGCCGCTGCAACTGCATCACTGGAATCCTCTGTGGTGGTGGAGATGGATGCTGAAGAAGAAGAGGAAGAGAGAATTGGGAAATGGTGAGGAAACATGTTGGTTTTTAATAATTGACCAAACCAAGATGGTTTGTTGTAATAATTCTTTGGAAACCCTAAGGTGGCAACTGATGATGATGTTACTACCACTGCTGTACTACCTAGTTTCATGCTTCTCTCTCTCTCTCTCTCTCATAAAAAAGAAGAAACACTAATGGTTCTTTAGGGTTTTGAATCTGAGGAGAGGAAGGAGACGGCACTGCTTTTCCTTCTATTAGTATTGAGGGCACTTGGGGGAAAATATGCAAGAGAGGAAAGATGAAGTTGGGAAATTTTATTTGTGACAGAAAAATGGATTCCGAACCCGAGTTTTTTTTTTTTTTTTTGTCACAATACTCCCACTACACCACAATTACTTCAATGATAGAAATTTCTTCAAAACATTTATAGATAATATATCATGTGAACGATTTTTTTTTAATGAAAATTAGCATGATTTTTTTAAAAATATTTGCAAAATAACAGACTTTGAAAGAAAAAATATAAGTGAAATAACACAGTTTATACCATAGTTATCATACCTGATTTGGGGGTTGACCCGACTAAGAAACCATGTACCGGGTTACATGGGTTGACCCAGGTCCACATGGAAAAATTAAAAAAAAAAATTTAAAATTTTAATATTTCTTATGAAAAAAATTAAGAAACAAGTTATGTGAATATAAGCTATACGTGTTATAAATAATGAAGTTTAAAAGATTATTTCAAAAAGTATTTTATTATACATTAAAAAAATATTATGATAATATGTTATCCTTTTAAGTTGAAGTATTTAAAACAAAAATATTTTTTATCCTACATTGAAAAAACATAACTTTTTTCTTGTGAACATAGAACATATATACTAAAGGGCTTCAAATCCCACATTGAAAAAATAATTTTTTTCTTGTAAGCATATAGTATATTATATTAAATGACTTCAAATCCCACATTGAAAAAATAAAACATTCTTCTAGTATTTATATAATGAAATTTGAAAAGGGTTAATAATCAACTAAAAAATATATAAAAAAGGATCTCTGATTAGGAGAAAAAACACATTTGAAAAAAAGAAAGTCTTAACCCAATTTTGTCGAGTTGCCTGGGTTACGGTTCAACCTGGTGGGTCAACCGGGTTTTACTGAGTTTTTGCTCATCCTGATTTTTTTGCCTTACTCGGACCTGTACAGTCATCAGGTCGACCGAGTCCTGGGTCGACTTGCCAGGCCGGTCCATGTTTAATAACTATAATTTGTACATATTATGATTGTGAAACACGATATTCAAACCTTTCACTATTTAAAAATCTTACATTTCAAAAAAAAGAAGTGAAATAGATTACATATGAGGGGAAAGGAGAAAAGAGAGGAAAAAAAATAAAAAAAATGATTTTATAGGCACTTTAAAACTTTAATTACGACATCACTAGTACTATCAAAAAATCTTAAAAAGATGAATCTAACGACTTCAATAAAAGATATCAGTGTTACCCTTGTATGCCACACTTGCTACCAAAAACAAGTGAGCCAACCACCACTTTTGGGTGGTAAGTGTGGCACACTTGAATTATCATTGATAATTTTTCTTGATATTGTTAAATTCGTCTTGTCAAGATATTTTTGATAATACATGTAATGTCATAATTGAAGATTTGATATGTCTTTAAGATCAATTTTTTTCTCTCTAATCACATATAACCTATTTTATAATGTTTTTGTTTTGAAATGTCTCGTTTCTAATAATAATAAGTTTGAATATAATGTTTTTCAATCGTAGTAAAAAATGTGTTATTTCACTATTTTTTTTAAAATTATGTAATTTTGCCAATATGTTTTAAAAATCCATGCTAATAAAAAAATAGCCCATATAAACATTGTACATAAATCAACTGCAAAATCATTTAATTGGATTACAGGAAAACAGGG
>Ga0325405_1000205_pt1 | contig 55757 bp, 23 predicted proteins | sample PopdelMetagenome_21_FD_205663 | JGI IMG/M metagenome (GOLD analysis project Ga0325405, IMG submission 205663) | Populus deltoides microbial communities from Bellville, Georgia, United States - Xylem-Control-R2 | ecosystem: Host-associated > Plants > Phyllosphere > Stem > Wood/Secondary xylem...
GTGACCTACCCAGATGGAAGATGGTCTCATTGTGATGGGTGACCTACCCAAAGAAAGATGGTCTCATTATGATGGGTGACCTACCCAAATGAAGATGATGGTCTCATTATGATGGGTGACCTACCCACATGAAGATGATGGTCTCATTATGATGGGTGACCTACCCAGATGAAGATGATGGTCTCATTATGATGGGTGACCTACCCAGATGAAATGTTGGTCTCATTGTAATGGGTGACCTACCCAAGAAAAGGATGTTGGTCTCATTATGATGGGTGACCTACCCAGATGGAAAGAAAAGTGGTCTCATTATGATGGGTGACCTACCCAGATGGAAGATGGTCTCATTGTGATGGGTGACCTACCCAAAAGAATGATGGTCTCATTGTGATGGGTGACCTACCCAAATGAAGATGATGGTCTCATTATGATGGGTGACCTACCCAGAAAAGATGATGGTCTCATTATGATGGGTGACCTACTCAGATGAAATGTTGGTCTCATTGTAATGGGTGACCTACCCAAGAAAAGGATGTTGGTCTCATTATGATGGGTGACCTACCCAGATGGAAAGAAAAGTGGTCTCATTATGATGGGTGACCTACCCAGATGGAAGATGGTCTCATTGTGATGGGTGACCTACCCAAAGAAAGATGTTGGTGAGGGCTCAAAGGCACACTCGAAAGGAGGTAGGGTTAGAAAACGCACTACCTGAGAAGTGAGGGCTCAAAGGCGCACTCAAAAGGAGGTAGGGTTGGCAAACGCACTACCTAAGAGATGGTGGCTCAAAGGCGCACTCGGAATGAGGTAGGGTTGGAAAACACACTACCTGAGAAGTGATATGTATCACCGATCTGACAATGTTAAAAGCAATGCATTATGATTGATATGCATGTATCCTTACCTGATTTGAAATATAGGTCCCCCCCTCTTTGATGATTCATCGTCATAGGGTGCCTTTGTTTATTTTCCAAAGCTTTCTTTTTGCTTTCCATGCATTGGCTCATTCATGTTCTAGCCATGATTCAGTTGTAAGTGCAGTGCCTATCTTAGGCTGTCTTCGACGATTACTGCTCTCGTTGTTCGTCAAGCTTGACTATGCCCCCAAGTGTGGTGTTGCTTGATTCATCATGAAGAATTTTCTCTCCTGGATTCTTCTGAGAATTGTCCTCTGATTGGTTGTGTGCATCATGCCAACACCCATCAAGATGGTCAATCAGTCATGAACTTGCCTCCAGTTGAAACATACCCTTCAAGTATGTTATCATCAGCCTTCATAGAACTGCCAAGTCATCCAGACATGCATCTCATAGCTTGCAGTAAAAGGCTCATCGTTGTAAGCTCAATGTTCTTCTCCATGGATTCCTCCCAGCTTGTCAAATCAAATCGTAAAAAGAAATGCATTGGCATCATCAATGATGTTCATCACCCATATTCATGCGGTGAAGTGCACATTTGAACTTCAAAATAGATGGTCCCACAGTCAGTCTTGGTGGGTGCATCCTTCCAACATTCATTCAAATGCAACTATGGGATAACATCGTTCAAAAGTCATAACCATGTTTCAGAGGGTAACCCAAGCTGAAGATATGAAAATATCCTTCAAGTGCAGCGTTGCTCATCAATTGCTGCTAAAGTTGTCTTTGAACAACATCCCCCCAATGATCTGAATGCTCGTTCATCTGTTTATACTCAAGAAGTTTTTTCTTTGTCATTGTCAGATGCTAATCATAACTTTGATGGACTTTGACGACTCATCATCTGATTTTTCTTTGCCCCCAGATGGTCTGAATACTGCTTCTTTTCCTTCTCAGGATCCACTGGATTGCCCCCAGGTCTCAGGATCCACTGGATTGCCCCCAAGTGGTCAACTTTTCAAGGAGTATCGAGAAGAGTTGAAGTCATTTCTATCAGGGATTTTGTAAATACGGTCGATGTTCTGGAATCAAATCTCATCTTTCAAAGATCATGTCTATTCAAGTCTAATTGTTGAAATGAAATCAGAGAGATGTTAGTTTTGGAAAAGATCTTTTGAAAATCAAGCTTCTTCGATCAAAGATCCAACACACACTATAAAACGTAGTTCTTTGATTGCCTTGTATTTTGAAAATAGAAATGACCCGTTGTAAGATTAAAATGACTTTTCATGGTTCTTTGTGTCAGTTTTAACCTTTGATCTTGAGTATCTCATTTGATGGTTTGTGATGAGGTGACCTTCTGTGAATTTCAAGAAACAAAAGGCTCAAGTCAAAACTTGAGGATTTATCAAGAAATGGTTGCTTTCTTTTTTAGCACTAATTTTATCAGCATGCATAATAACAAATAGCTTAATCCATGAAGCCATAACTCTTATGGAAAAACTCTTCAAGTTTTGAGAGCGCCATTTATCGGTTCAGATTGCTTACTTGATTAAAAAGGGCTTTTTCAAGCACGTAATGCAGGCTATGGTTCATGGCTTATGAAGGAAAGGAACATTCAGGCTCAAAAGGTGTTTGAGGGTTTCAAAGACCTAGGATCAACATCAACTATTCATCAACTCTCTTTCTCTTGTGGTCATTGTAGAGAAAGTGACATATGACATTGTTAATCTCAAAGATCAGAATTCTCTTAACGTACGTCATAATGCAAATCCAACTTTTCTTTGATGCATAACCAATCTAATCTTTTTGAAGACACTAGAGGTTTTATCATAGACACACCAAAAGATATGAAGCTTGATTTTTTTTTTCATTTGCTGTGTCTTTCTTCAATTGAAACTTCTTTTGCCCTTCTTAGAATTGATAGGCATTCTCCTTCCATTTCACTTTTTTTTTTTTTTTACATAGCCTTCCTCAGAGTTTTCTTGGATGACCCTCAATCTATGGCTTTTCTTCTTCTAGCCTTATCTCAATCATTGGACTTTTGTTCTAAGTCTTTTCTTTTATCCGTCAATCCTATCAGTGTCTTCAAAATATCTCTCGTTTGCCCCTAGTGTAGGATGTGATCCTAGTCAGGGTTTCTTTTTGAAAGAAAATATTTTACCAGGCTCAAAATGGGACTGCAAGGGATAATATTTCAAAGAAATGTGAAAGGATAACAAAGATGGCCTTTTCTCATTTCAAGCAAGGTCGGTTAGAACCGTTAAATTTTGACCTCATCCAGTGTATGATTTGGACTTGTAAGAGTCATGATTCACGAGTCCATAGCTACCGAATCCACTACGTGTCATTATGCATATTGCTAAAACTTAGCTACATGATGTATGGTTCAGTTTCAGGAGGTATGAGTTCAAAATTATTTGGTCACCTCATGTCATTTCAACAAGCATCGAGTCATTTCTCTAATCAAAATACTTTTAATCTTCCGGATTGATTAATCTTAATCGCATGGTGGAGCTAGATCAAAATATTTTGTCAAAATAAACTTTTGAAAGAAACATCTCATGCTTTCAAAACAACAAAAAGACAAAGAAAAGACATGTTTCGTTAAAGGATAAGATGTGACCCCAAAACAAAATGCAAGATGGCAAAATCCATAACAAAAATGATTGGCAGTTCAACACCCTTCTTGGATCAACTACTCTGGCAATATTTGTTCTTCACCGGGCAATTCCGATCACTCGTCATTTTGAGGATGTTCCATGACAATATGACCAATAACAACCTCCTTCACAGATTCAACTCGTCTTTTGCTCACGAACTTCCGGACTCTATTCTTGCAATTGTTCAACTGAATGGCCTGAAATCCCCCCATGATATTCAAATCTCATGTTTGGATTATATCACATAAGAAACAGTGGTTGCATGGGAGTTGACGGAATCGAGCAAAAAGTTTGGAATATGATAGGTGCTGGTAGGTCAACTTGGGTGGCAAAAGGATGTCAATCTTGGCAAAGACATTTGAGCAGTTGATGTTATAGCGAGACCTGACTAGGCAAAATAAGTGAGGTTTCTCAATTGAGAGTCATCTTCTGATTCAACTCTCTTCACAGTTCTGGAATCCACGGTAGAGCTTTCAATCTTTCCCATCTTCATAGCTTGCTCAATTCTTTCGGCATATCCTCACAACATCCTGTGCTGCTGAACTGGAATTGAGCTCATAGTGGGGGTGATTTCAAAGAAGGCCAATGCACCAGGTTGTCATTAGTTGATGACTGAAGGCATTGCTGCCGTTGTTCATGACTGAAAAGGAGAGGTGCAGCTTCCATTGGATGTGAACAAGCAGTGATCCCACAGAAGACTGTGCAGACATTCACTTTTCCATTTGATGCTCAACTCTTGTTCAGGCAGATCTGAGTGTAGCTACTCCACCTTTGATGCTCTCAACTTCCTTTTGACAATGAGCCTCTCTCTGACCCCTTTCTTCTTTTGTCATCATCGTTTTTCAATCAGGAGTAGCAAAGCTTATTTGGGGGACCTATTTTCATCCCGGTGCATGCATGACAAATGTATGACATATAATCTATATGATGAACTTGCCCTTCGAGGGGTGACATATGGTCATAACTCTTGCATGATGAAACAAGAATTTCTATTCTTGCTCAAACTCTACAATAGAAATTTCTTGACTGATGACCATTATATCCCCCATAAGTCCTGAATTCAAGATGCTTCAAGAAGAGCTTGCTCAGATGCAAAACGGAGCATACATCCTAAAAGCAGGTTCTAATCTTTTTATGTGAGACAAAAGGTAGGTTTACTACTTAGTCTCTAAAAAGGGTCTCTTGTTGTCCCAGTTATCACCCTCGTGAAGGCAATATGGGGGCTCAGCAGATAGTGGGATGGCACATATACCAATCACTAACAATCTAAGCACTCAACGAAGAGTTGGGGTTTACACAAACTTAAACCTTGACTAATAGTCGTAAGGTAAGCTGTTAGTCCCCCACCTAACCTGAAGCTTGTGTATGCTTTCAAAAATTAAAGCTTGTGATGCATGAGAGAATTCTATACAATGCATGAATAAAACAGAAATAAAATAAGATAAAAGGCAAAAAAATTTAAACACGTCAAAAACACAAAGCTTAGTCCAATAATGTTGAAAACATTACCTTTCCCCAGTGGAGTCGCTATTCTGTCGCACGTCAAAAATCAGCACGGCGTCGGCTGACGATTTTTCTGTTGTTATGCGTTTTGCTTTGATTGGTTTGTTGGAGTCGCCACCTAGTAATTTATTGAGGGCTACTAGAAAACCTGATATACTGATCTTGTCAGAGATTCGCGGGTAAAGGACTGGTTGTGGTTACGGAAGGTATTAACACCCCTAACGCACCCTACCTGAGGTAAGCTGCTTCGTGGACTTGATGTGTTTTTAAAAATAAAATTTTAGCCCAATTCTAAGGCTTTGATAAATCAGTTATTAGTTCCCAAAATATATGTAGATACATGTTCTACATTTTCATGGGAAATACAACATGATTTTTATCTGTCCTTTAGATATTTGTGCATATAAATTAAAATATTAAATTCATTTTTCCTTTTGATTCAATAAAATACATAAAAAAATACACAAACACACACACACACACATCTCTTTTTCTATTATTATTTTCTCTTTCTTTTCTTTTTTATACATCCACAATACAAAATACAAATTCAAAACAAATAAACAAAAATTACATTAAAATTACAATAACTGCACCAAAACAATCTGGAATTTTCAGGGAACACTTTCCGCAAGCCGGAACAGTGTTCAGCAGGGTTTTTGGGCGCGGGAACAGTGTCAGGAAGCCCTCTGGAACCGCTGGAACAGTGGCGACACGTCTTCCCACGCGCCACTGGCGCTGGCAGCGCGTGGGTTCACGCGCCGCCGCTGGAAAGGCTGGAAACCGGTGGCCTGGCTCTGCTTCCTTTCCTTTTTCCTTCTCTACCGGTGGTGACAAACACAATCACCTGCAACCACAAACAAAATCGCAACAACACAGTCGATTTTAGATTTTTGTTCCACTGTTTTCAGATCCGCTTCCCTCCTTCCTCCCCTTTTAGATCTATTTCATTCTTTCTTTCTTCCCGGTTTGCTGTTCTTTCCTTCTTCAGATGGCAGATCTGGTGGATGCGGGTCGCGGTGTGGAGGAAAAGGGGGGCGTTTCCTGTTGGAGCTGGATCTGTGGGCTGTTGTTTCGTTGCTGTCTTTTGGCCGGTGAAGAAGCTGGAAGGTGGAGGCTTGTTTCTGTGGAGGCCGTAGCTGCTGAAAAGATGATGGGGAGGGCTCTGTGGTGGAGGAGCGCGGCTGCTATTGTGGGTTTCTCCAGGTGTGGCTGGCGGCTGGAAGGGAAACGGGGCTACTGTGCCTGACGGCACTGCTGTGGTGGACGGGTGAAGAAGAAAGGCAAGCCGGCTGGGAGAGAGGAGAGGAAGATGGTGAGCGGCGGGGGAAAAGGAAAATCAAAACCAGGGGGGAAGGGGCAATGTCCCTCTTGTCTGCAGAATAGAGGGTGACGGAGAGAGGCTGCTGTGGGAGAAGAGAAAAAATCAAAAGGGGCTGTTTGGTTTGTTTTTGGCTGGGCTGTGGGAGAAGGAAGGAAAATGAGTGCTGGTCTTGGGAGATGTGGAAACGATGGGTGTTGTCTGTGAAGGGGAGGCTGGTCTGGGTGTGTGGGGGCTGTGGCTGAGGGGAAGGAACGGTGATCAAGGGGGAGGGGGCTGGACTATGGCCGGCTGTCACTAGTTGAGGGAGAAGAGAAATATCAGCAAAAAGGGGTAGGGGGGCTGGCGGCTGCTGTTTTGGGTGAGGGAGATGAGAGTTAAGTTTTTTAGGGTTTTCCCCTTTTGTGTTGCCTCGCCCCAAATTGTAAAATGCCCCCCCCTCCTTTTGAAAATTCAGTATAGCATGGTATTTATAGGAAAAGTTTTGCTAGGTTTTCAAACTAGTCCCTCAACCTTTCCTTTCCTTCTTTTTTCCTCTTTTTTTATAAATTTTGATTTTTCTTATTTTTTTTGTATTTTTTGAAAACGAGCAATATCAACGTCGACACAATGAGGAAAATCAATGATTTTAAAATTAACGCGTTAAAAGTTGAACGCGTTCGAAAGACCTTTGAAAATTTAAATTCTTTTTAGACGACGCTGAAAAATGCTAAAAACGATGCAAATGTATTAAAAACGTATTTTTTTGGGTTTTCAATGCTTTTCACTATTTTTGGATTTTTTCTGAAAATTATTAAAACATGGGTCAAAAATTGGGTAGCAATAAGTTTAAGCGTTAACACGGGTTGACTCAGGTAATTTTTTCTCTTTTTCTTAAATTGAGTTTTTTTTTTCAATTTTATCCTTCAACATTTGATCGGAAAATTAGGCTTCATAATTTATATTAATTTAATTTCTATGGGGTTGTCCTTGTAACTCGCGTCGTGGATTTGGCATATCGACATGGGTTGTTTTTTTGTCCATTTTTGATTATTTTTTTTCAATTTCATCCTTTTACATTGGATTGATTTGCTTTTTAGTTGATGAACCGCTAGTGTCAAATAATCATTTCAACCTAAAAGTTTAAGTTATTAGATGAGGTCATAAGAATAATTTTATAAAACTTTTTTTCTAGATAAGAGTAATTGTATTAAAGGAAGAAAGTTGTACAAAGTATGAGGGGCATACCCCAAGAAGGACAAAAGCTTGTTACCTTGGTCTATCTAGCCAAAAATAACAAGGAAAAGAAGCAAAAGCTAAAAAAAAAACTAAAAAAAATTACAAAAGCATATTATGATGACAAATAGCAGATGAGCCGATTGATTGGTTTAAAAAATTTCCTTAACCGATCAACCGATTGATTGTATATGAAACTATACTAAACATAATCTCAAAAATAGCAAAACAATGGTATCTCATGACTCTTGGAAGAGCCAAAGAGACCTAAAAATAGTTAGGATGTGAAACCTTGGTTTGAGCTCTACCAAACAAGACCAGACCAACTAAAAAATATAATCGCAAACATCCTGATGAGATCAGTAAATTTGATCAAAAACTTTGTTGTTTCTCTCATGCTAGATGAAATAAATCAGGCTGAGAGGGCTAACCGAGTAAGGAGATGCGTTCCTTTTTCTTTTTCAAGTGCGTATATGCCCACTAAAGTAGTTGATATCATGTCAAAGAAGGTCAACTCATAAGAGTCATGCTCATGATAGCACCTCAAACTTTAGCAGAGAAAGGGCACTGCAAAAATAAATATTCATGTGTTTTAACCTTCAATCCACAAAAGATACATGTCGAAGAGGGAATGATCTGAAAAGCATATAGTCTCTCCATTGTGTTGAGATGACCCATAGAGGCAGGCCACAAGATAAAGGAGTATCTCGGAATGAAACCTAAAAACCAAAGAAGATGGTGTATAGAGTCTGTGGGTCTAGAATCTCTAAGAACCTTTTATGTCGAGTCAATAGAGAGTCTTCTCGATGAGTGACCATTCTAAACATAGTGTTCTTGTAAGGCACTCCTAGGGTTAAAAGTAATCATGTTCCAAATAGGTTGGAGCTCCAAACTACCCGATGGAAAAGCTTAAGTATCCCCCTCAATGATGTTTGAGACCTTAACATTTCATGGAAGCCCAGTAGAAGTGAGCACCCTAAAAGGCACTAGATCACATAATCATTGCGTATTTGACAACCAATAGTTTAACTACAGAGAGGTAATGGTCTCATCACCAATACTGAAGACAAATTTTCTTCTACATCAATCTATGTTGAGTATAATCTTTCTCCATGACCAAGAGGACACTGAAGGAAACCTGACAAACTAGAAGTATCTACCTTTAAGCAGAACACTATGGACCCATCCAGTTTTATAAAACTTGCACATATTCACATTACCTTGTGCTTAATTTTTATAAATTAGAATGAGGATGGTGAGATTTAAACTTATGACTACTTCATCAACAAGACTTTGATATCATGTCAAAAAACCTTCTCAACCCAAAAACTTAAGTTATTAGGTGAGGTTTCAAGAATAGTTTTATATTACTCGTAACCCTTTCTCAAGTGAAAAGCTTTTGACTTTGAAACTTACACAAGTTCACATTACCTTGTACTTAATTTTTATTTATTAGAATTAAAATGATGAAATTTGATTTTATAATTACTTGAACAATAAGATTTTAATATCATATTAAAATATCATCTCAACCCAAAAACTAATCTAACCATGTTAAACAAAGTCTCAATATCTAGATAGTGGTAGATAGTGATGTAGCAATTAATAGGAGTGATCTTGGACTCGGTTGAATCCATGGTAAAACAAATACGTTTTACTAGAATGTTTTCATAGGCTCTACTTTCATGGTACATAAGCCAACTAATCTCTTCCGGATAACATGCACAATATTGAGAATTTTATTTCCCCTGGAGTACATAACATTAAGGCAACTATCTTCTCAGCTTGATTTTGTATTTCAAATGCAATTTGTGCTATGAAACTTCTCCAGTGCAAGGAAATTCGAATAAAATGTCATGAGATATTGTCACACCAGTCATCTTAATACAAAACGAAAAAAAAAAAGGACGGGGAGAAAAAAAAACACAACCAGCTGCCTAAAATGCGAATTGATGGCCTACAACAAGCTTCTGAGCTGGGAAAAGAGAATTACTTTGCTATTTCTGTTGCATTTAGAGCAGCATAGGCTGAGTGTTCATATTTGCCTTCCCACCTGACAATTACATTTTTAATACGGAAACATCAGGCTTCAGCAAACTACTGATGACTTGGGGATTGAAAAATTGTGAAGGTAGTTCTGAACTAAAACTCTGAAATCATGCTGACCTGTGCTTTTCGTTTTCAGGAATTTGGAGCTCCAAATTATCTTTGAACGGCTGGAATACCAGGTCCACTTTAGAGCCATCCACTTCGTCACAAGTTGGTGGGTCCCACTGTATAAGTTGATTGTTTGCAAAAATTAAAGGATATAAATATAAATAAAATATATAAATATATGAATACTTCTTTTTTTGAAAAATAACTAATACTTCATGCTTTACCACCTTATCAGGGAAAGAAAAGAAGCAAAAAGCCAAAAAGATTGAATACGTTTACAAAATGGCTAAATGTTTCTCTGTCATTTATCTAAAATTATACCTGACCTTCACAGGGTCAAAAGTAAAAACAGTGGCCAGATTGATTTGACCTTAAGAATGCCAGCATATGCCACATGCACACGTGAACGCGCGTGCAAAGGAGAGGGGGGGGGAGTACCTTAGGAGCATTATCCTTGTCAATGGTGAGAGCCCGAATACCCTTTTCACAAAAAAAAGGATAGCTCATTAAAATGTGACAAATTTTTTTGTTATTGAGAGTTATTGATTGTCAGATGTTTTTTACATGTAAAAAACAACACAAGTCATTACCTCATAGACATCAGCAGATATGGTGGTTCGGAGTATGTTCATAGTTAGTCTGAATTCCTTCGCAAGACACTCAGCCAGTGTCTGCTTCCTTCCTTCACGAATCTGGAGATGTTTCGGAAAATTAGTTGCAGTAGCATGGGATCTAAAAATCATCTCTAGAGAAGACCAGTTATCCTTGCAATTCTAATCTAAAGTCAATAGCCATTCCCTAGTTATATAAATGTCAGAGGTAGAGAAGAGCATCATCTGCTGTGCCTGATGAGGAGGCTCAGATGAAAAGTTCAGGCAATCTTGGAGTATGAACTTTAAAACAAAAAACCTGAAAAGGAATTCAAAACAATAAAAGGCAAGCTACAAGAACATCAAACAGTGGTCTACAAGAAAACTTGTGTCATTCAGCAGTCAGCAAAATTCTTTTCCTCAACTTGTAGTAAGAAATCCAATTTGAAAAAAGATCTACCAAAGAGTTGCATTCAAACAGAAAGAAAGCTCTGCAGGATTCCATCCCGATAATGGAATATGAATCTTCTCATATTTGGGAAGGTAATCCTGTTTCAAAAATCAGGATCTCCTTCCGCATGTCCCAAATTAAAATATACACATCTGTCAGTCTGAACTTTTTAAAAGGGCTTTATGTTTCAAAGATTGATTGGTTAGATAATTGCAAGCCATTTATTCCACAATAGAATCTGGTGATCTAGTTAGATTCACATGCCCAAGGTGCTTGAGCCTTTGCGACTAGGACTCCGTAAGACCAGAGGGTAAGCATTGCATTTCTAGGAGTCTGAAAGACAAGTAGTTCGCCAAGGACTATTATTTCTGATAAATTCAAATTCAATGTAGTAGGAGGCTGCCTGCTTCCATGCATGATATCTATTACGAATCATATATTGAGTGATTACCGATCTGAGAGTGATTTTCAATCCAGTAGGGGATGATCTTTTCAACCCTTTCAGTATTGCACCTATCCATCCATTTCCATCCTTGCTTGCCTCAAGTCCCTGGAGCGGAATATCATACATTTCACATTCATTATGATCATAATTTGCAAGTGGATTCTGTGAGAAATTTCTAAATTGGAGAGGGGAGGGTGGAGGGTGGAGGGTGCAGGAACTTACAAATGATTTGATGATATCTACCACAGTATCCTTTGAAAAGCACTCATCAATAATTGACAACCTTAAAAAGTAACAAACTGTAATAAGTCCCATCACTATGAAATAGAAGAATTCATGAAGGAAGAGAATATATGCTTTACTATTCCATAACTATTACTTGTTTAAAACGCTGTCTTCATCAAGCTGTATGTCCACAGAAAATTCTTCAATAACAGATTTCACTGCATTCTCATCACCAGAGTTCAAGCTTATAAGACGCTTCTCTAGCTCAGGCAGTTTCTGACATACAGAAAATAAACAAGATAAGTACTCCAGTGAACCACTACAGTGAATGAAATAGAAAGGTCAGCGCTCCTTTAGTTCTTCTTTTTATTATTATTTCTAGTTAGTTATTCAATTATAACTAAGATATTTCTGGACATCTTCCTGAAGGAGGATTGGTAGCGACCATCTTGTAGTAAGCATGGGATTCTGTGTTCAACTGCTTTTGGAGTCAACCTACCTCTCATCCAAAAAATAAAAAAGAGTTTCTGAAACAAATAACGATTCCAAGACTGGGATATCAACAAATACAAAGTAGTATAATTCAAACTAACCTCAAATGGGACAAAATGAGTTGCCATTCCAGCAGCGACCAATTCCTTACCATTCAGCCTCGCACCTGTCAAGGCTAAGAATTCCCCTGTACACAATACCATGACTTTCTGAGTTTTTTTAACACATTGAAGTACCAGAAAGAGAGAAGTGAGTGGCATTCAAGTCATTAACTTAAACATTAAGAAAATAAAGAGAACTCTTAGCAATGCTTAACTTTCCCTATTTGAATACTCACCCAAATGACTAGGGAGACGAGATAGTATGTATGAGAAACCACAATCAGTATGAAATCCTATACTTGCTTCTGGAGTGGAAAAAACCTATTTGTTCATTGTAGAAACTAGAAAGATTTAGTATGCCAAATCAGAACGAAATTCCAAGCCTTATACCACAAAGGCTACAATCGCTAATCTATGCATAGAAATACCCAAACAAGGACAAAATACCCACAGTTTTCTCAGTGACGACTGAAAACTTCATCGGGACCATCAATGATGCACCTCCTCCCATTGAAATTCCATGGACGAGAGCAACCTGTTAGTGAAATGAGGTTCATCATTCTGTAAGTACCTTTGGATATGTAGGAGAACAAGTCCAAAATAGTACCTGGGTTTTCTTATAAGTATGGATGTGATGGCAAAGCCAGTACATTCTGTAAACCACTTCAAGACAAGAATCCTCTGCCAAAAGGCACCATATTTACAAATTAGCTTCATGCGTACAAGAAAGGGAATGACCTCATACATAGGAGGAAATCAACAACTCTGTTTAGTGCAATGACTCGTGAACATGTTATGGCTAAGGAATTATAATTGATGCCAAGATAAAAATGGGAATCTAAAAGTTAGTTTCAGGGACTGTGTTTACTTGATGTCCTGCCATCATAGAACATTCTTAGATCCCCACCAGCAGAAAATGCTCGCCCAGCACCCTGTATAAGGAATAAGATCGCTGTAAAACTTTAACAGAAAAAAATTGCACAGTGATGGCAGTCGTTAGTTTGGTGCGGGTGGAATTGTTAACTGTTGAACAATACTTGATTATCCCACCCTCAGAAGGGTTACCTTTCTCATAACTCACAAAGATAGATAACTGACCCACAGGGTTCCACTGTATCATATCATAACATATGAAACCAATCATCCGATCCTTCTCTTTTTTTCCATAATTTTTTTTACTTCTCTCCAACTTTTTTATTTTTTTTGGATGAACTTTATCCAACTTCAGTGATTAATAACCCTTCATACTTTAAGTGCTTGATATACTCAGTAAGCCCATGACACAACTGAGCAGATAGAGCAAGTTAAGTTGAATTTTCTGGAGGTATCAGAACTAACCTTGATTAATATAAGTTGGGTGTTATCATCTTTTTCCCATTTCTCTAAGAAATCTGCCAGCAGAGAAACCTGAATGGAGTAAAAGAAACAACAATTACATACAGAAATCAAGCTGAACCAGTTGCCATGATAACTTGGGTGAAGTTTACTCAGCATACCACTTTTGATGAAATAACATTCAATTGACGAGGCCTGTTCAATGTGATCAGCCTAACATGATCTATCTCTTCTCCAAGAACAACCTAAAATAGCAATTACGACAGCACCCTTTTAATACTAATTAGTTACTTTGGCGCCAGATGGGGCAAATCCAACCATAGATAAAGATTTGAAATCACACACACATAATTTGATAACAAAAATAGGAAGCGGGTAAAGAAACCAAAAAGACAGACGGATCTTATATAACTGAAACTTGCAGAGCATATATACCTGCTCTTCTGGGTTAACAACTTCTTGAGCCATTTCAAGAAACTGCACAAACAAAGGATAATAGTTCAAGAAAATGAAACTAATTTCCAATGGTATGGACCATGGATGATTGTTTCACTCAGAAAATGGGAACACTACTAAGATGGTAATAATCTGGCTTAGAACAGAATGTTCATTTCATCATCAAATTACATACTATAAAACAGAAAGATAAAAGCCGGCATTAGCATATATGATCATTGATTACATAAATCAGAAGGGTGAAGAGAACACTTACTAAATGAGTTCAAGTTGGTTGAGGAAAATGTTGAATGAAGCAGCAGCAGTAGGTGGGAGGGTGAGAAGTGGTGGTGGGGGTAAGCATATAAAGAAAGAAATGTGAGTGTCGTTATTTTCACCTTCCAAATAGGGGGATTTTCATAAATATTTTCTTACCGCCTACCTACCACCCCTCTCCTACACTGCTGCTAGCTTAACCTTTGACTGTTTATTCTTAATATTTGTAAGATTTGATCAGAAATAGGTTGTCTAGTAGGTTGGTTGTACAGGTGGTGCTTGGTACTTGAATCATTATTGCCAGGTGTCAAATGTTTCTCTCGAGAAAACATATAATGCGGGGATGAGTGATAGTAGCTCTTGGACTCGGAGGATGAAAAGGTGCCACGTGTATAAGCTTAGCCGGTAACTATCAAGAGGAAGCATCCGACGACGGAGGAAAATCGACAGGACAGGAGCAACCCGCCCGCCCGCCCGCCCAGAAGAAAAACTTGAAGGAAAGATGGGTTCGGGTTGGTCTTGCTGGTTATATCATTTGCTTGTTTGACGAGTTGCCGAACAGTCTTGCTTTCCGGTCAAAAAGCCGTTGACCATTACCAAACATCAACAACCCAACTAAACTTTCAACATCGTCGTCTCAGAGGAGGTGCCATCTGTTCCAATGTAGGTGTTTACGTCAAAATGTTCCTACGCTAAACATTTAACACTGCCTTGCGTCCCATTACTAATAACACCGAAAAGTTAGATAGAACACGTTGCAACCTCACATTTGAGTAGGTTTTCTGTCCTCGCTACGATACACGTGGCAACCACCCACCAGTCAAAAAAAAACAAGTGCATGAAGTACGTGTTTAGCATTTTGATGAAGAGTGTTTTCAGAAATATTTTTAGAAAAGCATTAAAAATAATCAATTTGATGACTCTTGAAAGGCAGCATGCATCGCTTGAAATTATTATAAGAAAAGGTAAAATACGTGGTGAAAGGATTGTAGTTTTTTTAATAAAATATTGTAGATACCATAGTGTTTTTTTATATTATTTTTTTAACATAATTTTTTTTATGATTTTAAAAAAAATTAATTTTTTTAATATTAAAATGATTGAGAATTTACCTTTTTAATTTTTTTATTTTATCTTTTGATATAATTATTTTTTTGTCGAGGTAACTCAGGTTGCTCCAGTTTATGGATTTAATCGGTTTTTTTAATTGAACTTGACTTTTTTATAATTTATTTTTTTATCATTTTGTTAAAAAAATAATTTTAGAGAAAAATCATGTTATTAAACTTTATGAAGTAATTCACAAGTGTTTTGCTTTCTTTTTTTTTTCTTGAATTTTTGTTATAATTGTTTTCAAGTCTATTTTTGTCAATTTTATCTTTTAAAATTGGGATTATTGATAATTTAACTTCGTAATTTTATATATATATATATATATATATATATATATATATATGAGGGTAGTGTGATTTACAAGTTTGTCAAAGTAATCCCAGTTACCCCTGTTTATGAGTTTAAGGAGTTGTCTTTTTTTTTAATTGAACTTGACTCTTTTGTGGTTTATTTATTTCTTATGTAGTTAAAAAAATAGTTTTAGAAAAAAACTATGTTATTAAATTTTATAAAGTAACAAAAATTAAAGGGTGTAAGGAAACCATTGTTTATTCACACCCATTACATTATGAATGATAATAACAATCCATAGTGTTTTGCTTTCGTTCTTTTTGAATTTTTTTATAATTTATTTTTAAATTTATTTTTGTCGATTTTGTTTTTTAATATTAGGATAGTTGAGAATTTGATTTCATAATTTGTTTCTTTTTATTTTAACTTTCTATAAAATTAGCATGGTTTGTGGATTTGTCAGGATAACACACGCTGCCCTCATTTATGAATTTAGTGGGGTGTTTTTTTTATTGAACTTGACTTTTTTATCGTCTCTTTTTTCTTATACAATTAAAAAAATATAGTTTTAAAAAAAAAGTTATGTTATTAAACTTTATAAAATCTATGGATTTATTGACATGCTTGACTAGTTGACTTGGTTCGTTCGTTTGACAAGTTTAACTCCTTTTAAATTAGTTTTTTGTTCATCTTTAGATAATAGATTAACTGAAAATTCTGTTTTATAATTGGTTTTGTTTCGTTTTTTATGAAATTATCACGATCTAAAAAAAACATCTCGATATTAAATCGGTGTTTGATTTTGTAATTATCTATTTTTGTTATTATATAGTTAAATAAAAAATAGTTTTAAAAAAACAAATTATAATCTCAGTAGAGTTCATAATACAATTCACAGGTTTGGTGTACTAGCCTGACTTACTCGATTCACAGGTTTAACGAGTTTACTCACCGATAGGATATACTTTGTTTTTGTTTTTGTTTTTTATCTTTTAATTATTTTTAATTTCATCATTTAATATTAGATTGGTTGAGAAATAGACTATATTATTAATTTTTTTTTTTTTTGCTTTCTAGAAATAATTATCTTAATTTTATAAACATCTATTTTTATTATATAATTAAATAAAAAAAATTATTAGATCTAATAGAATTCACAACTCAAATCACCGAAGGTAAAGATTAATCTAATATTTTATTGAATCAATATTTAAAAAAAAATATATCAACTCAATATTTTTAAAAAAAAATATCATTTAAAATATTTTTAAAAATTAAGTAATGTTTTTTTCAATTTTCAAAATAATATTAAAATATATAAAATCAAACAATTCAACCAGTTTTCACACAATTTAATTAAACACTTAAATTAAATAAAAAAATTGAGGAAGTTTCAAAATTAACTTTCTTAATCAGATTTAATAACGCTGTTAAAAAATCCTTCAAACTCTTAATATATTTTTTATATTTAAAAAAATTGATTCGATAAGTGAAAGCCAATATTCTAGTTGCTCGATAATCAAAATCAATACGAGAAGCACCAATTTCAGAACACATTATCTTCAAAACTGGAAAGAACATTTTCATAAGTTTTGACAGCGCCAATACAAGGAAGGCACCAGAAAGTTTCCATGAGCACAAAATTCAAAAAGAAATCAGGCAACTTAACAAAACACATGAGCTTCAAAACTGGAAAGGGTGGACAGCAGTAGATGCAGAATAAGCTCCTGGAAGCAATGGGTTCACGAAAGAGATCTAGCTCTAATCCTCACTAGCTCAACAATCTATTCAGCCTAACAAGGTCGCAGATCGAAGAACCAACAAATTAAACCAACCAATTTACATAAACAGGTTGGGCCTGGATGCCTTGTATGTTGTCTTGAGCTTCCTGGTTGGGGGTCTAACCTTCTTGAACACCAATGGGAACTTGATTTTGGAATTGTGGAACTGCTTGGTACTCTCTCTCTTGCAAAGCTTTGCAGGGATGGTAGCAGTCTTGATGATCTGGATGCATGGTGACCTAACCCTGTGGCGAGATGCCATCTCGTTGTACATCTGTTCAACAGCACCATTCAGAGTTGTATCCCTGTATTCCTTGTACATGTTGTGATAACCAGTTCTGCTCTGGTATCGCAGCCATATTCCATAGTTCTTGATCTTGGTAGGATTCTTCTCAAAAATCTACAATCAGAAATTAATTATTTAAAGACCACTGGAATAAAATAGCACAGCAAAGAAGCAAAAATGCCAGTGATTCTTGTCCTTCCACAGGAAGACTCATATACAAGTATAACAAATGTTGCTAACATTTCCATTTTAAAGATGGATCTAAATCAAGCACAGGAAATGTATTTTGAGACACCAAAAAACTAGAAAGCACTGGAATGGATGGGTATCACGGAAGAAAGTCATTTCCTGTGAGTTGATTTGACCAGCTAATCACGTGACCTTCCCTTCATTAAAAGGAAGTTTGAACCCCAGGAGCATAAACAAAAGAGCTATAGAATGTTTATTAAAGTAAGATTCAAAATCTCACTCATGCAGATGCACTTATGCAGGAGGCAATAACAAAGACAGGTAAAAATAATTATTCCTGAGATATCCTTTCAGAGGTTCTACATCTCGAGAGAGTAAACTTTAGTTTCAACATTTAGGTTATAACTCGCCAATACTATTAGCTGAAGAAAAACAAAATTGAAATCGCAGGCCTACTCCATGCAAATAGCCTGGATGCACAGATTATAGAGTTGGTGGGAGCAATCAACGCATTTTTTCCATGTTGCCAGGATTCACACCAATGCATGAAAATGCAGGTGTTTGAGCCAAGGTGCATGTGAATAAGTTTTGTGATTTAAAGATTTAAGTAGCTGGATTTTTTTAGTTAAGAGGTGAGTAATTATGAGCTGAGCCAATCTATTGGTACTAAAATTCAGTTTAGTATTCTTCAGAACTAAATAAATTTCCTTACAAGTTTAACACTTTCATTGGTGCAGCTTTATTAAAATTTCCCACTGAATGAGTTAACATAGTTCTAGGAAGTTAAGTCTAGAATTTCATCACATTAACCTGGAGCGCTGAGGACATAGCATTTCATCCCCATTTTAGCTCCAAGTCGGCTTCATGTTAAAACACTAATTTTCATTTGTACGCTGTTTAATCTCGATTAAGGACCCCCAACTTCTGAATTAAATGGTTATCCTATCCTATATAATGGCAAAACTTTATGAGGTTTTACTGCATTGAAAATGATATTTCATTGCCCACTTCACTAATCTCAACGTCCAGAAACACCTTCATAAAACAAAACAAAAAAACCCTTCAAGGCCCAAAATCAGTTCTTATCTTACTCATAAGACAACATCATCGGACGCTCTATAACGAATGTAAGATCACACGTACCTCATTGATGGCAAGAATTTGTCCATTGCTTTTCTTGACCTTCTTAAGCTTCCTCAAGAAGTACCTAAAACTCATCAACCATCATAGAATCAGAAATTTGCGATCATAATAAAATACATCCAAAAGACTCAAAAAACCATCAAAGATAGACTATTTAGGAAGGGAAGAGACGACACATACCAGAACTTTGATTTTGAACGGACCTCGTTCGTTGCCCAAAGCTTCATGCGGTAGATCTTTGGATGCTCATCGGACTCAGTTGGAAGTGCTCTCCCGACCACTTGGTACTGGTGAAACTGTTTCCACGCAAAACACAAATCAAAAAATCAAAAATCTTGTCATTGGAGCCATGAAAAACAGCAGAATGAGGAGGTCCGAGGATGTTGATGTTACATACCCTGAAGGAAACCATTTTGTGACGTGCTTGAGAGAGAAGCAGCCGGGTTCCTCAGCTCAAACGCCAACTCTTTCCTCCCTGTCTCAAAGTTTTGGAGGAGCATATAAGTGAGAGTGTAAAACCCTAGTTTCGTGTCGCGCTTAGGGTCAGCTCCGAACCCTACAATGTTCTCAGCTTGGCCCAGATCTAATTTCTGATCCAGAACGAGTCCAATCTGCATATTAATCTCGGCCCAAAAACACTTATTAGTCCAATTGAGCTTCCAGAGCCCAGATTTAGATCTCGTTGGGCTCGCAGGAGGCAGTTCAATCCAAGCGTACATGAGGAAAATATCATACGGACATTTTGCATTTTTTTTTATAGTAAGTATATTTTGTATGTGTCTTCTCGAAATTTTCTTGGTATATCGTGTCATCTCTCTACTAATTTTTTTTTTTGGATGATCAAATTATTCTCATATTAATTTATTCACAGACTAAGAATAAAAAGATATCCCTCTTGCGTTTATCTAAATATTTTTAATTATCTTAAATTAAATAAAAGATCCATAATAAAAATAGAAAAATCAAAATACTATTTTAATATTAATACTTGTCAAAAACCAATTCAACTCAAAAATTTAAGCTGTTAGGTATGATCTCAAGATATGATTTATATTATTTTCTAACACGCTTCTTCAAGTAAAAGCCGTTTAGATTTAAAACTTGTACAAGTCCATATTACATTGTACTTAATTTTTTTATCAAATAAATAAAAACGATGAGATTTGAACTCGTGATCGCTTAGTCATCAAAGCTCTGATACCATATCAAAGAACTAATTCAACCCAAAAACTTAATCTGTTAGGCAAGTCCCAAGATATGATTTATATTATTATCTAACATTGTATCAGGCATTATCCGGTAGTTATTTTGGATAGTAAAAATAAATTAAATTATCAAATTTAAAGAATTAATCAATCATTCAAGATATAAATCTTATTTCCAAACTATTTACATTTTTTTTATACATCATCAATAGTATTCATCAATAGTATCTTATAATTTTTGTTGCCTTCTTAGTTCTTATCCGCAACATAAGAGGAAGCATGCTAGGTCACGGGTTTGCCGGCCAAGTTGCGTCATCGGAAAGAACTGTGACAATGAAGGCTGTGGATGGACCCTTCTCACTCTAATCCCAACACCATGTAGAATCTTTCCCTGAACTAGGCAGAAACTAAAGAGTCACAATAAATACTATTATAAGAGTCAACCTGGATGACATTCTAGTTACTTCACCAGGTTTATTTTAAAGTTTTTTTTTTTAAAAAAATAAATATAAACAATAAAGAGAAAACTTAGATGGAGATATGCTTATTATGTTTTATTTTTTATAGTTCTGAATTTAATTTTCTCTCTTTTACAGATGTCGGTGTATTTTTTTTTAAAATTATCTAATGAAATAACTAATAAAATATTACTACGTGCAACATAAGATTTTTCCAATTGACATCCTAAAGATTTCTGGGAGTCCTCTTTTATTAGATTATCAAGTATCTTTCTTAATTAATCCCAAATTACATTACTTTTTTTTTGCCTAAAATATTTTTCTTTGCCAATTTTATTTTATGAAATTATAGGCCTATTTAGTGAAAATACATATTATTCATCTTTATTTTATTTTTTCAATAAAAATAGAAAATGTGTTTATCCATAAAAAAACAATAAATAGTTTCTCCACGTAAGAAATAAATGCATCAAAATATAGCTATTTATCACCCCAAAAAAAAACATAATTTATAATATTCATTTTAATACTCATTATTTGAGATATTTAATTATAGAATATATCACTTTCATTTCATTTAAATTACAATAATATTATGAAAAGGTTATTATACACACACACAATATTTGTATTTTGACAATCGATTAGGCTTCGTTTGGCATTGCGGTTCAACCTTGCTTTTGAAATTTTGTTGAATTTTGTTTAGCTTCAAATTAATTTTTTGAGGTGTTCTTAGATCGTTTTGATGTGATGATGTTAAAAATAAATTTTAAAAAATAATATATATATATATATATATATATATATATATATATATTATCTTGATGCATTTCCAAACAAAAAACACTTTGAAAAAACAATATTTATCGCACTCTCAAACATGCCCTAAATCTAGATTTTAATAACCCTGATAGTGTGAGGACACTACCCCTTTAACGAGGAAAAAGAAATAAGCTTGACCACTATATTTTCTGGATGAAGTTCAAACTTACCCAATGAGCTTGAAGGCCAAGCTAGTATCTTGAATAATGAGTTAATCTCTCAGTTTTATTGATTTGAAATGTTTTTTTTTAGTCAAGGTAGCTGATAGAGAATACCTGAAACCTATAAAATATTTTATTTTATGAATTTGAGAATTCTTTAATACTTAAATGAATATCTTTTAAAAGAAAATGCAATCATTTTGTAAAGAAGAGTGCTAATAATAGATATACAATAAACAATGGAGAAAAAAAAAGAACTTGCTCTTGAGAGATATCATGCTTCTTTTTTATAGCCCATGAAGTTTATATTTTTTTGAAGAGAAAAGGTTAAAGTGTAAGTCGTGTATTTCTTGTTCATCAAGATAAAAAATATATCTTATTAGAGTAAAATATTTCTGACATATCAGAATAATTATAAAGCCCAAGATTCTTGAGAGTTAAAAAAAATCATAGACTCAAGGTTTGAAGATAATAAATTTGACAACTTGTTATAACCATACATGTCTAAATTAGCGTTTAGTTGAATTCAAAGGTGCCAAGTTATTACCTTGTTTGTTGTTACTCTTGTAGAAAAAAAGATCAAGCTAAAAAATCAAAAACACTACCCTGTCACTTTGGAACAAACTCCCAGATAATCCCATGTCCATGTCTAAGAAATTATCCAAAAAAAATAGCGAAAGTGCATTAAGATTAATGGCAGCATAAAATTGCAAAAGGCATGGTGTCTGCCGATCGAGTTTATGAACTCCATCTTCCAGGAGCAATATATAGTGAGACTATTTCTTCTTCTTCTTCTTCTTCTTCTTCTTCTTCTTCTTTTTAAAAAAATAGTGAGACTATTTCTTGGATATGAGCTTGAGCATCTTTTCAAAGCAGCTAGCATCGTATGGGATCTTCAGCAATCCCTCTTGCTCGAGCCCGTATTCTTGAGGTGACATCTCGAGCAGCTGAACAATGAAAGGATGCTTGGTTAACCTCGTGGGTAGCAAAAATCTCTCCATCATCCCCTCGTTGCCTACCAGAACTGGAAAAACACCTTTTTTGTGGTCGAGCTTCATCTTCTCACGCATCCCGTCCCTGTCTAATCTCACATAGGAAGTCGAAGAGATGGAAGCTCTCATTGTTTGCATGCTCGAACTCGAGGCTCTCCTTTGACTCTTTTATAGAGATGGAGAGGGGTGGTGCTTGCGCTTCTCAAATGCCACTTGCGTTCTATTATATCACAAGTATCACTATTCTTTTTTTAAAAAAATAATTGTTTGATTGTCCCTCGACTCTAACCATCAGGTCCCTTACACGAGGATTAAAAATTTCAATCTTAACTAAGTTTTTAATAGAGCACATTAAGAGTGATTGGTATTGCAGTAGCTATTATAGTTATGATTTAAAAAAGTTATTTTATAAAAAATATTTTTAATTGAGATTGGTTTTGAAAAAATAGGTGTTTGGTTAAAACTGTAATTGAAATTGAGATTGAACAAAAAGTAGTTTAATGTGTTTAGTTAAAAATGCTTTTGAAATTGCGATTATAAAATAATTTAAAAAATATATATATTAATATTTATGGTTTTTAATTTAAATATTGTAGATTTAACTATTGCTATTATATCGTGAAATAAATCATACTTTATATATATAAAAAATTATTGTTCCATTAAACTATCTACAATTCTATTACATATAAAATTCATCTTACAAAAACTACATTTCCATGATTTTTTGAGCGTGCAATAAAATTAAGTAAAATATTATCAGGAATAAAATTGAGATTATAGTACGAATAAATTTAATTCACCTTCAACTCTTAAACTAATTTTTTTAAAAAAAAATATTATTTTTTGAAAAAGAAAAATGTTAATTGATTTTTCAAAAATAAAAAGATTTAAAAAACAAACACTGTTCATTTTAGTGAACAATGTGGAGGAATGCTGCATGGTGCAGCAGCAAGAAGCACGTAGAACCTGCTTTTATTTTTCAGCGTGTCAAACGTAAAATTGGGTGGGACCCATAAATAGTATTTTGCATTTTTTTTGTTACTAAACGTTGTTGCATCTGTGTTTTAAGCAAAACACAAACGCAACATCGTATACAAACACTCTCTACGTGTGTTGATCTGATTTACTTGCTATGTTTTCTTAATGTCTTGTAGATAGAGAAGCTTAATTGGCCGTCATGATGAGAGGAAATCTCATCCTTGATTGAATATTAAAAAAAATTAATTAAAAAAGTTTTAATTTATTCAAATTGATATGTAATTCATTTAAAATAATCTAAAAAACAATTCTATATGGTTTTTTTTCTTCAACTTAGTGTATTTTTAGATAAAACTATATAGGCAACACCCGCTACATTATGGGTAGAGTTATTTTTTCAATGTAAAAAATTAATACCATACAATAATAGTATTTTTAAAGTAACAAGAAAGATTTAAAATTCGGGTTATTGATTCAAGTGAGTTCAATAAAAATTAAAAGAATAAAAATTAAAATTAATATAAATACAAGCTGACATGACAGTTTTAATTTTTAAAAGGGCTGATGCAAAATTCAAGACCAAGATTAATGTTAACTGTAGATATAAAAGCCTTTAAAATATCCATCGTAATTAATTTATGAAAATATATAAATTAGTGCCAGCATGAAGTGCTTAATCAAGTGTCTTCAAGTCAAAGAATTATCCAAAACACTAATTTCCAGTAGATTTTACTATGTCGCAAGACACAGAACACCATTCATTAATTACAACAGTGTCATGATTTTTTTTCCCTTGTTATGTTATCTTTTGTCTTGCCTTCAAGAATAGGGTGGTTTTTTTTACCGTGATATAAATATTTTTAAAGATTATTTTAGTAATTAAATTTTTAAACACATAGTAAAACAACTGATATAACCCTTTAAAGAATTATCATATACTTTCTGGGACATTTTTGTATTTTCAAATTTTATAAAATTATTGGATTACAACATTACCTTTACAATTTGAATTTTTTTATCATTGGTTTCAAGGGCTTTGTTATAATTTCATCATGGTTTGTTTGTTAATATTGTTTAATTTCAAGGGTATTTTCATTTTTTTCACAAAAAAACAAAAAAGCTACTAACGCATACCCTGCACGTGTCAGAGCATCAAATGTTTTTAATTTTATCCCTTATGATTTTTTTTATCTTTGAAATTTCGTTCTTATTCTTCTAATTTATATTTATTTTATTTGGGATTATTTTTTTATTTTTTTCATTAAATTGTATCATCCTTGGGTTTTTCCTATCAAATTCTATCCGTATTCTTTTTTTTGTTTTTGCAAGTTTTTTTATTATTATTTTTCTAGTGATCTCATCTTTTGTAATTAAATTGGTTGAAAATTATGCTTTATGATTGAATCTGACTAAATTGAAGATTTGGTAATTGAAGGAATATAATATATTTTTTAAAGCTCTGTTATTAATTACCATGTTGTTATTATTCGCAAGAAAATACTATTTGGTTGATGCTGGATATCCAAACGAGTATGGGTATTTAGGTCCCTACAAAGGCAATACGTATCACTTCCAAGAATTTAGGCCGCGTGGACAACCAAGTGGTCGGAAAGAAGTGTTTAATCATGCACACTCGTCACTACGTAACGTGATCGAACGTTCTTTTGAGGTATGGAAACAGAGGTTGAAAATTTTGCAAAACATGCCTGCTTATCCATACAAAACACAAGTTGAGATTATAGTTGCATCAATGGCACTACATAACTATATTAGAAGGAGATCGCAAGATGATGCAGTTTTTTTTTAGTATGATCGCAATCCCAATTTAATTCCAGATGACTTTTTACCTAATATTGTTTAGGCTTCGGTCGTTCAAGGCTCACAAAGACCTTCACGTATGGATTTTGTACGCGATGGAATTGCAAATAGTTTAATGGAACAATAAAGGAGTACATTAATGTATAAGGATATTTCATTTTGTTATGTAATCGTAATTACAAAACACTTATGTTTTGGAATTATATATATGTCCTTTTAATTAATTCAAATCAAATATAAGACACAAACCATATTAACCAAACAAAAAAAATTATTTTTTTAACCACAGTTTAAACTACAGTTTTACCAAACACAAAACTGTTTTTTTTCTACCACAATTTCAACCACAGTTTTTTAACCAAACACAAGAAACTGTTTTTTTTAAAACCACAACTCTAACCACAGTTTTAACCAAACACCAACTTTTTTTTGAAATCAACCTCTCACAAAAAGTACTTTTTATTAAACTGTTTTTTTCAAACTACAACTACAAAAACTACCGTAATACCAAACATGCTCTCAAACACAGTTATCCTAGTAATAGATAACAATGAATGAGGCCATTATCTATACAAACAAAGTATACCTTTAAATAAATTCGAGTAATGTAGTTGTTAATATGATAGTTATTAGAGACTTACATGGTCGTTAACTTCAGGACCCGTGAGATTAGTTGAGATGCTCGCCAGCTAGCCCACACACCCACGTTATATATATATATATATATATATATATATATATGAGGATTTAGATGGATTAAAAAAAGAGAATAGTATCTTGACATCACCATTAATTATAATTAAGTCTCCACTGTATATTTAATGGTATATATATAAAATCTTCTTTGATGTGATTATTTATGATTTTTAATCTGAGCATCAAGTAACACGCAGTTTTGTGAATGCCGAGTATATTTTATTCACACCTCGCATGCTTTCATGCTGATCTCCATTAATTGTTTGAGATTGATTTTCTATTTATTTATAATTTATTGTTGAAGTACAATTTTTCATAAAATATTAACTTAAAAGTGAAGGCATATTATTTTAATTAATAGAAAAAATTAAAAGGTGTGCCTAAATTGTTGTGGCTATATTCACAAAATACTATTTATTAAAAAAGTATTTTGTGATTATTTTTTCGTTTTTTTATTTAGTTTTTTCAGTAACCTAATATATTTTTTATTAAAAAAAATTCAATTTGATTGTTCAATATAATGATCGTATGGATTTATATTTTTTTATTTTAATTTTCAACATTAAATTATATTATTGATGTCTTTAAATTATTTAATAGGAAATGTGAATAGAAAACTTGATTAAAAAAAAAAGATAACAATCAATATTGGTGCGGGGGGCTGAGATGGCATGAAAGCAGAAGTTAATAAAATAAATTATATGGCCCACAGCATATCGATGACAAATAATCTAGTCTAACCTATAAAATATGTATATTAACCATATTTTTAAAACATATGTCCAGTAGCTGACGCAACTAAACTATAGGTTTCTTTTTCCATTGACCGTTAAAATGAGGACGCCTTGATTATTTTCATGTTTTAAATTTTAATTTTAAATTAATATTTTTTTAGTATTTTTAGATCATTTTGAGGTGTTAATATCAAAAATAATTTTTAAAAAATAAAAAAATATTATTTTAATATATTTTTAAATAAAAATATTAAAAAATAACCATAACTATATTTCCAAATAATAATAACTGCTTGTAGCGTTTTAATGCCATGATCTAATTGAATTACAAAAATTCAAACGATCTCGTTGCTTCGATGATATGGTAATTGTTCATGAAGAGATAGTGGACATAGAAGATTTATTGCAAGGGACAAATGCCTAGGCAATTGCTAGTTTACTCGATGAGCTGCATTATTTAACACCATGGATTAAAAGGATGTTTGGTATTGTGGTAGCTCTTGTGGTTGTGGTTTGAAAAAAATATTTTATAAAAAGTATTTTTGGTTGAAATTGGTTTGAAAAAAATAAGTGTTTAGTTAAAACTGTGGTTGAAATTGAAGTTGAAGAAAAAGTAATTTAATATGTTTGATTAAGAATGCTTTTGAAATTGAGATTATAAAATAATTTAAAAAATATATATATTAATACTGATGGTTTTAAATTTAAATATTGTAGAATTAATTACTCCTATTATATCATGAAATAAAAAATACTTTATAAAAAATACTTTTTATTATTCCATTAAATTATTTATAATTTCATTACGTACAAAATTCATCCGATAAGAATTACAGTTTTCATAATTTTTTGAACGTGGATAAAATATTATCAGGTATAAAATTGATATTACAGTGCAAGTGAATTTCATTAATTCACTTTATACTAGTGTTTTTTTTAAAAAAAATATTAAAAAAATTAATACACTTGAAAAAAAAAAAGAATTCCATGTGAACTGTGCAATTCGCACTGTTCACATGCTCCACTGTTCCGTGAACAGTGGATACATGCCTCCCCTGTTCACTGAACAGAACAGTGGAGGCATGATACACTGTTTAGTGAACAGTGTATAGCATGGTTGAATTGAGAGCCGCATAAGAAAGCAACATTTTTCTGTTTTTTATTTGCTTGTGTTTCACACGCAATTTATTATGTGATCAACAGTTTTTTTTAACCAAACATTTACTCAGTGTGTTTTTAAAGAAATGCAAACTCTACCTCATAGCCAAACGGGCTATAAGACTCACAGTGACAGAGCTGGAAAAACACTCTTTTCTATTTTAAAGATGCGCCGAGCAAGGCGTTCATGGACAAAAGTGCCAGCGGTATGCTCCCCATCACACCATGTCATGGGAGTTGAAGACATCTGCTGGAGTTTTTCAAATTCATATGTCGAAACGGATGATGGTTCACCGGAAACCATCGAAGTTTGATACAAAATCGTGTTGAAATGAGAAAGATAGGAGACAAGTTGCAGACACAAACAGTACAAGATCTCACGGGATTCCATTTTTTGGCTTATATCAGCTTCTTGCAAAATGGCGGAGGCGAACGTGTTGCAAGAGAAGAAACAAGGGTGTAGCTGCTGGAAAATTAGGGAAGAAATTGAGTTGGGATTGATTTTTGACCGTCAGGATAGAAGGTTTGGTGGAAAAACTAATGAAAGAATAGTGGTCCTGGACCCTTTACCTCTCTCCCTCCCTCCTTTGCTCTTCTTACCCTGCTGTTTGACAACGTTTCTCTGTTGATATGACGACCTATTCGCAGGGATCTGTGTATATGTTCAATACCCATCAAACTTGTACGAGAAGGCATGATAATGACACAACATCATCCAAGATTTTCCCAAATAGAGCCTGTTCTTCCAGAATTCATCCAGTCTTAGGTGGGAAATAAGATTGCCAGTGATCCCATATCCATGAATAAAAAGAAGTTAAACCGAGGCCATCGTCTGAAAGAAAATATCGATGGAGTTCATCTCTGTTATTACTTCATTGCAAACGGCAGCAAAGCCAACGATTGTTCTTCTTTGTAACTTGTTTCCCAACTAGGATTAAAGAGAATTGTCAAGGAGCTCATAAAGGGTATGGCTTTCGGAAAATAAACAGAACCAGTAAACGAACAGAGAGGTTGCGTGATGTTAATGCAATGCACGACCAGTTTTAGCCTCCGATTTTCCAATTTCCAACTCTACAAGACTACAATTGCTCTACATGATTCGGAAATAAATAAATAAAAGAAGACTGCAACATCAATCGAAGTTCATAATTCTTTTCAGCTTGCAGTAAAGTGTCATCCTGAGTAGATACAAACGAAATTTCCACCATGCGTCAACAATTTGCATTGAAATTGCTCGACCTAACAAACTTATTGCATAACATCATCTTAGCAGAATTAGACGTAATAGTACAACGAACCTGGCTTCATCAACCAAATCTCTTGCATGGAGTGTTTAGAAAGAGCAGCCAAGAGAGAAAACAATTCATCCTGAAGCTGTTTCTGCAATTATTTTGGCTCCAAGTGTCTTTTCATATTCCTCGATCGACTTGAAGAGCTCTGAGAAATTTCCTTTCCCAAATCCTCCGCATCCACCCTTCTGGTATTCTTTGCCCTTCTCGTCCTTGAGCATGCACCCAACTCTCTGAATTATCTCTATAAACATAGTTGGCCTGCCAAAAACACAAGATTAAATAAATCTCCTCAAATCTTCCAAGCCTAAGGCCTAAAACTTATTCAAAGAAATAAGATAATGATAAATTGACTCAAAACTATCCAATCCTATAAAGCCATACATGAACTCTAAACCCAACGAATACAATTCAATGAAATCAAAGAAGTTCTGCAAATACCTATCACCGACAGGCTTGGTGAAAATCTGAAGCAAAGTCCCCTGATCATCTCGATCAACCAAAATCCCCAATTCCTCACACTCCTTAATCTGCTCATCGCTCAACACATCCCCAGCTCGACTCTTCAGATTCTTATAGTAAGTGGGCGGTGGCAAAGGCATAAACTCGAATCCCCCAACTGCACTCCTCTTCCTCATCTCCCTCAAAGTCCTGAAAATATCCTCACTCACAAGCGCCAAATGTTGCAACCCAGCCCCTTCGTTGTGCTCTAGATAAGTCTGTATCTGACTCTTCCTTTTGGTCCCAAAAACCGGCTCGTTCATTGGAAACAGTACCGTCTCTTCGTTATTAGCCAAAACAACCGAATTCAGTCCACTCTCGCTAGTCCCAACATCCTCCGCCGTGAACTCTGCAAATTCATGAAAACCGGTGAATTCCTTAACGTAATTCACCGCCTGAGCTAATTCAGGAACGTTTCCAACCGCATGGTCTAATCTCCTAATCCCATAATCCAACGGAAACGACGATGCTGCCTCGACTGCCTCAAATTTGGGCAAAAACCAACTGCCAGGGTCAGAGTCGTCGCTTTCAGAATTCCCGTAGCTCACATATCTTAACACAACGTCGCCGTAGAGGTGAACCTCGGCGACAACGGCACGATTATCGAGGAGGACTGGAGAGGCTGATGGCTTGGCACCGTGCGCGACGCTGGTGGTGAAAGCCAGCTCGGCGTCGTCAACCTCAATGGCGATGGCGCGGACTGCGAGGCCGTGTTTGGCGGAGAAACCGCGGCTGGTTTCGTGGTTGAAGGTGGGGATGGAGGCGGTAGCAGTGTGGGAGAGGTTGTCCATGGAGGCGATGGAGGGAGAATACGGTGCGGTGAAGAGGAAGTTTAGGTCGCCGGAGCGGAGGAGATAAGAGGCGTGTGTGGCGTTGCCAGTGGAGAGGTCGGATTTGGCGACGATGGGCATGCCGAGTCCCCATGAGAATCGGCGAGCCGTATTTGTTGCGTCCGTGCACCAGAATTCTATGTGGTGGAACCGGTTAACTTTAAACCGGTCGGACCGTGGGTTGGATCGAACAAAGCTTGAGAAACCAGCTAGCTTAAACCCACCTGGTGTCTCCGATGTCTCGTTTTCTTTGCCCATTTTTTACTTGCTCTCAATTTTTCTGGTTTGCTGCTTTTTGAACGGGAAGGAGACAGGCTTTTAAATTATAAATTAATGTTACAAGTTGAGGTCAATTGCCTTGTACACGTGGAGGTTTGGGGATGGTCAGATCTTGTCGTGTTTAGTAAGATATTCTGAAACGTGACGCCTGTGGATTTATATGACGTGTCAAGTTAATCGCTCTCGTGTTTATCGACTGGAGTTTAGAGATACACCTGTCGAGTAGAGGGGATTATGCGGCGACAGACCGTTCAGTTCTAACCTCGTTGATGAGTAAATTATAACTTAGTCTCTATTTTTTAATAAAATTAATTAACCAGTCCTTCTTATTTCATAAACTATATATTAATCCTGTAACTAGCTTTGATTATTATTTCATTAATAATAATTAGATATTTAAAATTGTTTCTCATGTGGATTTCTTTTGTCTGCTTTGATTCTTAGTTTCAAGAAAATTCTTTATAATTTTTTTTTTTTTACTTTTCCAATCATAACCTAATTTATGATGGAGGTAAATAGCTCTTGGTTTTTTGTATGGAATTTATGTTTTAGTGTTTAAAAGCTGAGGAAAAAGAAGGGAAAAAACTACAATGCTATTAGAATTTAGTCAGAAAGAAAGATATATTAGGGGGGAAAGATCAAAATCGGTCACAGCTAGAGAATTTACAGAGGGAGTAAGTTGAAACAAATTAAAAACTATGAGGACTAATTGGATTAATCTTATTAAATTACATGTATCAAGTTATAGTTAACTCAACATTAATCGATGGATATCGGATATGTGACGCGGTCGGGGGAGGGAAATAGCGGCTCCAACGATACGTATTCAGCAAACGAAATTCGGCCACTAATCACATCATTTGATAAAGCAGGACCTTGGTTCAGCTGTCAAGTCAACGACGTTTCGAATTACAGTCATTAACAATTAGTGGTTCAGATCAGTTCACGGAATTTTTTATTTTGAAAAATAAATACCCCTATTCGTATTGCGATGAAACGTGATTTTTATGTGTTTTTTTTAATATATTAAAATGTTTTTTTATTTTTTATACAATAAAATCAAAATCATCAAAAAATAAAAAACTAGAAAAAATTAATTTAATATTTTTTCAAGCTAAATATATTTTTGAAATGAATTTAAACACAAAAATAAACATAATGTGGTACAAGGTGTTTTTTAAAATAAATTAATTGAAAATATATTAAAATAATATTTTTTTAAAATTTTAAATTAATAAATTAAAAAGATATATTTTATAATATGGTATAGAATACTGTTATAAATCAAAATGATAAAGGCCAACCGCCAACAAACCGCCATCAAAGTTAATATTTTTGTACTTGTAGGGATAACGAAGTAAGTGTATTGGGCAAAAAATGTGAAAAAATTGTGATGTCCTGAACAAATTTAAAATAACAAATAAATTTAAAAAAAATTATTTTACCCCGCAATATAGTCTCAGTGATTTTTTTTTTCTTAGAATAAAAATATCAATTTATTATTATAATTCATAATAAATTAAAGCATATTTATAATGGTTTTCCACACCAAATACTTTACGTTAATAATGGAGCAGGGGAAATGAGCATCATGGAAGCTCAAAGATCTCTAAAAATGAATAGACTAGATTAATTGAGCTAGCATGTTTGAGAAAAATAATAGTATGTGGTTGGAAAATATTTTTAAATTTTTTTATTTTAAATTAATATATTTTTATGTTTTAAAATTATTTTGATGTATTGATATTAAAAATAATTTTTAAAAAATAAAAATATATATTATTTTAATATATTTTAAAATAAAAAATATTTTATAAAATAATTAATACCATAATCTCATACACTCGAACATCACATCGTAAAATGATCGCAAACAGCAGGAGAGGTGATAGGAGGCATCACGATGTGAAGACCTGAAGATGCGCGCTTGCTTTACGCTCTCGCGGCGAGAGGCTCTCTCAACGATTATTGTCTTCTTTTATATATATACATATTTATATATATATATATATATATATATATATATATATATATATATATATTTGTGTGTGTGTGTGTGTGTGTGAAAAAATTCAGAGTAAATTATAATTTATTCGCTGCGGTTTCTACTTCCTCAAGTTTTTTTATTCCAAAGATTTATCACAATTAAAAAATTGATTATATAGTGGGCCCCGGGCACAAGGTATTTTTTTAATGTAAAAATATATATTCAGGATAATCACGTTATCTAATATATTAGATTGGAATAATTTTATAAAAAAAACAATAGAAAAAATTACAAGGATTAAAATCTATAACCTAATGTAAATTAATGAAATTAAAAAAATTGAGTCAACTTGAATTTACTTAACTAACTAACTCGTTATACGTAAAATGAAACTGGAATAAAACAATTTAAAATTAAAAAAAACACGAAAAAAAATTAAATTAATAAAAAAACACTTAAAAAAACTTAAGTCTGCCTGGGTTAACTAACCTGAACCCGGGATAACCCAAAAAAATAAAAAAATCAAAAACCTTAACGACCAATAATTTAATATTAAATGATGAGAATGAAAATAAAATTAATTTTAAATAATGTGGAGAAATTGTTTGAAAAAAAATCAATTTGTAAAATAGAAATAAAATACCAAACTTAAACTATATTAAAATTCAAAACTAATAACTCAAATCATGAGACCAAGATTAATTTGTAGAAAAAATAACAAGACATAATTCCTAATCACAAAAAAATAAAAAATCAGATAAACAACAATCAAAACAACGAGAACCAAGTCTGGTACAAAAACTAAATGAAAAGGAAATAATAATTAGTGGCTAAATTTAAAAACAAAATAAATTAAGAAAATGATAAAAAAAAATAGCAAAGACCGAAATTATTAAAAGTTAAATGAAATAAAATATTGATGGGTAAAAAACCAAATTGAGAAAATGATAAAAAAACAACAATCAAAAAAATAAAAACCAAATCGAAAACAAAATTAAATAAAATAAAATATTCATGAATGAAATTAAAAAAAATAAAAGCACATAAAAATAAACACAAATAACAATCAAAACAATGATGGTCACAGTTTAAATAAATACAAATTAAAAGACACTATTGAAGTTTGGAAGGTTAAGCATGAATTTTTTTGGTAGAAAAAAGAAAAAAGAAGGAAGAAAAAAATTCACCGCAACCCAACTACTATGAATTGAATAACACACTCTATCCTTATCGGTTGTGCCGTCACATGAGCTTTTGGGTAACACCGTGGCTGATAATTTTTGTTGTCATCAAATGCTGTTGCACCTACTACTCAAAAGGTGTTGGTGGCATTCACTCACTCGAGCGCGTGTAGCATGCGCCAACAATTGTTTCTATATAATATTTATTATTTATTAAAAGACTAATTTTCCTTGTGTAGATTGAAAATAATAAAAAAACCATGATAAAAAGAAAAAAAAAGCCCTCAATGACATGTTTAGGTTTTTTTTTAGAGTATTATAGTCATTTAACTGTTTTGAAAAGGGTAAAAAGACCATGAAGCCCTTGATAGTTGTTTTTTTAATTATTTATTTAAAGGGTAAACTAGTTATTTAATCGTGCAACAAAAAAAATACAGTTATCAGACTCGACCCGGGGGTTGACCTAGCCAAAGAGTCCAGTCCCGGGTTACACGGACTGACCCGGGTCAACTTGAAAAAATACAAAAATAATTAAAATTTTAATATTTCATATGAAAAATTTTAAAAACAATTCATGTGAATATAGATTATACATGTTATAAATAATAAAATTTAAAAGAATATTTTAAAATATTTGTTGTCTCACATTAAAAAGATATTATGTTGGTATGTTATCTTTTCAAGTTGAAGTATTTAAGTCAAAAAGATTTTTGATTTCACACTAAAAAAATATAATTTTTTTCTTGTGAATAGAGAGTATTTATATTAAAGTGTTTTAAATCTCATATTAAAAAATATTTTTTTCCTGTGAAAGTAGAGTATATATACTAAAGGATTTTAAATCCCACTTTGAAAAAATAAAATATTCTTATAGTATTTATATAGTGAATTTTGAGAAGAGTTAACAACCAACTATATATATATATATATATAAAAGGTCTTTGGCTAGGAGGAAAAAAATACATTAAAAAAAAATGTCTCAATCAGGTTTTGTCGGGTTGCTTGAGTCACAAATCAATCGAATTTTGCAGGATTTTTACTCATTTTGATTTTTTATCTTATCCAGATTGGTTCAGCTATCAAATCAATTTTTAAGCGGTTTAATATATATATATATATATATAAAAAGAAGATAACGAATTACGCCTATTCAATCCGGAAATATCAATTGAATCCGTGAAAACACTATCTTGCCTATCACGTTTTACCTTTGTAAATTATAATTTACAATCTTTACCTGGATGTGTTATATTAAATAATTTATAGTCTTAATTAACTATAAAAAAAACTGCATTCTTTTTCTTTGTATCAGTGGACACACAGACCCCGGCATTTCGACTGCAGATTGAATAAATTATGAAAAAGACATGTAACTAACCCGATACGATTTTTCAATTAAAACAAGATGTGAATTTAATTAGCAATTAAACAAAGAAAGGTATATATATATATATATATATATATATATATATATATATATATATATATATATATATATTTCTCACCGCCACTTTTACCACTGTTTTGTATAAATTCAATAGTTATTTTTTAAAATATTTTTTTATTTAAAAATATATTAAAATATTTTTTTATTGTTAAAAAATTATTTTTGAAATTAGCTATTGAAAAAAAAATAATTTTAAATAAAATAAAAATGTTTTTGAAAATTAAAACACAGAAACAAATGGAATTTTAAAACATTGATTAAACTGGGCAACCAAAAATCCCATAATCCTTGTAAATAATTTTTTGTTTAATTATTTTCATATAGACTCCAGATAACAAAATATAAACCGTAAATTCAATTTGATTTTTAATTTCTATTGGCAGTAGAAGATATGAACACAACAACACAATGATTTTGCAACTATACACCATCGTGGAGTGAATTCAGATTTTGTTTTTGTCAAATAACACCAATTCTTCTTGTTAAAAAAATAATTACTATTTAAATTTATAGGTTAAATCTTTTTTAAATAAATTAAATTAATAAAAAACCGAATTAATTCGCATAAATTTTCCCACTAAACTATTCCCTTTTCTTTTCTCTTGCTTTTCTTCTTAAAAGAAAAAATAAAATAAAAAAAACGAGCAAAGGCGTCAAGGCGTCACCTGCAAGTCCACGAGACAAGCCAAACCTAACAGCCCTCTTCGTAATTTTTAATATTATTTTCATGTTCGTGTTTGTCTTCTATTCTAAAAACATCACAAAAACCCATTTATCCAAAGCGACCGAACCTTAATCGTTGATCTGTAATACCATCATGACCTCCAATGGAGCTTCCGCGGTCAGTCCTCCCCACCCCTTCTCTCTCATTTTAATCTGAATGAATTGAATCCATAACAAAGTGTTTTGATCAATTATTACAGTGATCATACGTAATTAAGCTAATTGTGATTATGATTAATTGTAACAACAGCAGAGAGCAGCAGCGGACACAGAAAATAGTTTGGAGAAGATCAAGCGGCAATTAGCGTCCGGTTCTGGTAGAAACCTGTTGCAAGGCCCACTCCTTAAGCGATCTGAAACTGTACGCCAATTTCCCTTTCAATCTCTTTATTTTCAGATTTTTTTTGTACCCGGAAATTACAGCTTTCTTGATAGTCTATGACTAAATTCTATGGTTGTTTTGACATTGTTGGGTCTTTAGGAGTGAGTTGTAAGTTATTGATTCTTGATTTTGCATTGTTAGCTGAGGAAATGGAACGAGCGATGGGTGATCTTAGACCCGACGACCGGGAAAATGGAATATAAGTGAGCAAATCTTGCTCCTTTTTTCGTTTTTTTAGGGATTATTTTTTAATCTTCAACTTATGCTGTTTTTCGTGCCTTTTAGGACTAGGAGAAATGAGCCAGCTGTGAAAGGAACGATTATCTTTGACGCGAATAGCACGATCACAGCCTCTCCTGTGAACTTCCAGTAATATTAGTGTTTTTTAATGATGGTTTTCTTGCTCATTTTCAGAAATTAGTTTCGTTATTAATTATTTGAATGATTATTAACACTCTTTTTTCCGTGCATGATTTAGTGGACTCCCAAAGTATGATGGCTGCTGTTTTTGTATCCTTAGTTAGCTAATATATTTGAGATTATTATTCTTTTGTTCAGTTGAAAGCGTTGTGGTGTAGGTGAATTGGAATTTGCTGAAGTTGCACGCTTAACTTTAATTTAGATATTGGTACTCCCCAGAAAAACGATTACTTCCTTTGTGCAGAGACTCCTGGTGCAGCTAGAGCTTGGGTAGCAACTTTACAGTAAGTTTTGCCTTTGCTTTATGGAATTTTCGATGAGCTGAAGGATATATTTCTGTTACTATGCTTTTCTATGATTATAAATGTGTTTTTTTTTTTTTACATGTAGATTTGATGATTATTCATGTAAAGTTTGAAATAATTTTTGTTCTGAAAATCAAGAAAGCAGTAGCGTTTTGCTGGTCTATGTCTGAGGTTACGTGAACATTTTAGGAGTCTTTATGAACTTCCACTTGTGAGGGTTTCTTTTACCCCTTTTCCATGGACATGATCTATATTATAAAATAAAGTTTCACGAGCCTTATGCTGGTTTGAGATTTTGGGATTAAATATACACTGCTTAAAGCATTATTTTTTCTCCCCTACCAGTATACACTATGTTTGAATAACCGTAACATCTTGGAGATGATCCATTCATTGGACTTTTTAGAGCTTCCAAGAAAAGACAAATATAACAATTGAGCATGTTCAAGAGAAAGTGGAGGTGACTTTTGTCAGAATATGAATAAAAAGTGAAAAGGTGAAGGAGGCAAAAGATGGCAAAAATATGGTATGCCTTGAATCAGTGAGGGAAAGAAAATAGTATTTTAGAATCTTATGGCTCATATGGTCTTGGACAGGGTAGGAATAAGGATAACTCTTGTAGCCTTCTCCTGCTGGCATTGATCATCTTGTAGGTGATTTGTTTTGATCCTCCAACATTAGAGCAACTTTCAAATTTTGTGTCCCCTTTAAAATATTTCATATAGACTGTATGTTGAAGTCATTCCCTGTCATGACTTTGACTGTTTGGAAACTGCCCTAAAAGTTAAACAATTGGCTTGAAACATTTCTCACGAACACTGGTAGAATCTAAGAGGCAAGTAATTCTAATGCATGAGAATCTAACAGCACCCCTTTTTTCTTCATCTTAGGTTCCTTTCTCTATCTGTAATTTTCTTTTAGTTGGCCTATGTTTTTGTGATGATGTTCAGCAACTAATGTACTTTGGCCGATCTTACTAGGTTCATATGAGTTCCATTTTTTCCCCTTTATTCAGATTGATGTTGAAATTTATATTACACATGGCTTTTACCTATTCTTAATTATTTTTTGGCCTTTCAATGACCAGTGCTACTCAGTTGGTTCTAAAGGCTCACAAAGAGGCTGTAGATTCCTTAAGTGGAAGTGGTTCTGCAAAATTAGGAACAGTTGCAGCTGTAGTTGCCGCTGCCAATTCAATAGCACAGGAATGCTCTAAAGAAATTGAAGCAGCAATGCAGATTTCTTTGAGAAATGCTTTAGGAATGATGAATAATAGGACTATTGATGGTCCAATGGATGACTTGACAATCATGAAGGTATATAATTCCCAAAATTGCTCGTTCTTTTTTTTTTCTTTGTTTGTTTATGTGTTACATTTTCTGCCCAGATTTAGGCTCCGTTTGTTCATGTGATGTGGCGTGGTGTGTTCTGTGTTTTGCCCCAACAATAGATTTGAAAGTGCACCAAAGTTTTGTACGAGTCCCTGTTGAAAACTCTCTCTTGAAATCTTGGTTAAGAAAAAGTTACAATTTGCAGCTTTTTTTAAACCTACCTTTTCAAAACACAACAACAAAAGCTACCACAATGCCAAACACACCAGGAACATCCTTGGTATGCATTATGCATACTCAAAATTGGTTGCCTTCTGTTAATTTTTGGAACTTAAGAGTATACCACCCCATTCAATGTTTGCCACTTGATGCTTAGAATACGTGTGTCAAACTGCATTCCCTTTAACCTCTTTTTACTGTAAATACTGAGTTATGCACTTTGAGTCTGCGCTAATGCATGAAGAAGAGGGTCCCTCTCAGTGCAGAGGATGTATGCATAAGCTTGCCTGTGAGAATTATGCTCTCAATTTTTTTCCTTTAACCATGTGCAGATTTGTTTTGCACTTGCTAAACAGCTTTCAGTTTCTATATTTGCTTGCTCCTGCAGATAAGAAGTCATTTTCAAAGGACTTAACATATTTACCCCAGCATTATTGAGTGTTGTACAAATTTCATGTTAGGAATGACAAATAGTAAATTTTCTATGAGTCAAAGTGTTTGGCTTTGCTTGTCTCTTGGAACCCAACTATGCATCCCTTCATTTTGAAAATCAACTAACCAGCCTCGCAATATATGCATACTACATGCTGTGCAACACCTGCCTAGCCTAGCTTGGCACGTTCCCAACTGGTTGCTTCCTGATGCCAACTTAAGTTTATTTGGCTATTCATTCTACATGGACTTGGTTTTCTAAGCAAGAATATCTTACAGGAGACGCTGAGAGTCAAGGATGAGGAATTACAGAATCTGGCTCGAGATCTTCGTGCTCGTGATTCAACAATAAGAGATATAGCGGATAAACTATCTGAGACAGCGGAAGCTGCTGAGACTGCAGCATCTGCTGCTCATATTATGGATGAACAAAGAAGAATTGCTTGTTCTGAAATTGAGCGGTTATCAAAAGCTTCAGAAAAGCAGTTGGAGTCATACATGTTGAAGGTACCAGTAATCTCTCCTTTCTTGATGGTTCATTGTGCAGTCCAATGGCTATATGTAAACTATACACGATGTGATAGCAAAAGCAAATCCCTTTTCAGAAGATATATATTTTTCTTCCGACGTGCAGTTTGATTAATATCATTGCCAATTGGGATTTATGCCTAAGTAAAATTTTGGATGTCAGTTTCATCTTTGTTTATGTGGGTTTTTATTGATGGACATGTGTAGTTAAAAGATTTTGAAGAGAAGGTTGTGGCTCTGAGCAAGGAAAGAGATCAACTGATCAAGCAGAGAGACTCTGCCATTCAGGAGGCAAATTTGTGGCGTTCTGAGATTGCAAAAGCTAGAGAGCGTGCTGTGATATTAGAAGGAGCTGTTGTGAGAGCAGAGGAGAAGGCAAGAGTTGCAGAAGCAGATGTTGAAGCTAGAATAAAGGAGGCTGTGGAGAAGGAGGCAGCTGCCGTGAAGGAGAAGGAGGAGCTTCTAGCATATGCAAATGTGCTACAGGCACAACTTCAAAGGTTTGACATCTGATCCAATCTAAAGCCAATATGAAGATTGCTGCATCGTTTTCCATTTTCTGACCTTTTGAACTCGTCTTATGTTAGCCTTTTTTAGAAGACTCATAAACCTTTATTTTTCACTCCTGGAAACTGTCATCTCACTGCTTCTGCTAATCTATCTTGATCATTTCTTTTCTGCATTAAACATGAATTGTGCATACATCAGCATTTTTAGTCCATGAGACGGAGAAATTTGAAAAATATTATTTCTTGAAATTTGCTAAGACTGATAAAACTGATATACCATTCACTCAACAGGCAGCACCTAGATACAGAGCAAGTTTTCGAGGAGAAGACGGAAACCCCAAATGTTGTTGGTAGAACTCTTCCCTTGACTAAGCATGTGGACATGTCAGATGAGAATGTGGATAAAGCTTGTCTTAGTGTTTCTAGAGCTGTCCCAGCCTCTGGGGAGAGTGTTGTGCACATGGCAGTGGATCAAAGCAACCCCCTGCCAGTTGAAGATGCTGAATGGAGCGATATTCAGGCAACAGAGTCAACAATAGCTGATGTGAGAGAAGTTGCCCCTGAGACAGAAGGAAGCAGCCTGGACATTTCTGTTGTTAGCCCACCTGTAAATAATCATCATGAGCAAGGAGCCAATACCTATCATCAGCCTTGATATTCAATGTTGCACATACGACAGGGGATAGAATCTTTAAAGGTAGGGGACAGCATGCTATTTGAAGTCAATTGACAGTAAAATCTTGACATTTATCGAGGTATTTCTTTCATTAGCTGGCTCATTCGATGCCATTGTTGTTATATGACCTTGTATCTTCAATGAAGGATACAGCCAGATCTTTCCTGGAATGTAATTGAGACTTCAAATCGTCCATCTATTTTATGTGTGTACAGAGAGCATAGTTCTGAGATCTGAACCGCCTAGCCCCAAATCATATATCTATGAGTGACTTTGTATCTTTGTTAAAGAATACAGCCGGCTTTTCTTGAATGTTATCGAGGGCTTTAACCCCCCTTTGATGTTTCTGTATTGAGCTTGTTAAATTAATTTATAGTTGCTGACCGCTTTTGTTGCTTGATTAGGTTCTTGTTGCATTTAAATGTCTTGTTACCCAAATTTCCCCTCATCATAGAAATCATTGAACGAAGCACGTCATGTTGCCTGCACCAGGCGCAGTTTCGCTGCTAGTTTTGCTAAGAAATACGTGGATTTAGTTGAACTATCCACTGACTGCCTTTATACTTGGCTCAGCAATTCTATATTTCTACATCTTCAGGATATGGTGCCAAAGTCCGTGAACGGAACTCTCTCTTCCTTTATTGTTTTCAATTTTGGATAATTGAAGTTATCGGTTTCAGTTCAACTGAGCTTGTAGTCCGATAGCTCCCTCTGTTGGGCCAAAGAGCAAAGCTTGAGCCTCCCAAATCACCATCCTCCATCATCTCCACTTCCGCCTGTTATTATTCTTCCACACCAGCTAGCTTAGCCTCGCTGTTGCATTCAGATACACTAATTCCCGTGGCCCTTGCCTACGCACCCAGGAGTCCAAGAGAGTTCACAGAACAACTCTACCTGCCCATGCTAGAAGAAGTTTGCTGTTTTTTCTTTTCTGTTATAAAGAGCGATGTGCATTTACTATTATTACTCTATTTCAAGTGGGGTGTTCAATGGAGGATGGCTTTGTTTACGCAGGACAATGGAGAGAAGGTATGGGAATTTCAATCGGATTTGAAACACATCATAGCATTTAGTTTTGAAGATCGTCATCAAAAGCTTACAAATAGATATCCAACCAAAAATAAAATAAATAAATAAAAGAAAATCAGCTCATGTCCTGATTCCTCGTTACATAGATGAGATATATATTAGTTCATCTACGAAAATTAATACTGGATGTAGATGCCTGACCCAAGAAAATTAATTTCTCACTTGAAATTCAATGCATTGGGTCATGATACCAAACCCATTAGCCTTGGGTCCTATCGAAGGTCCATGAGTTTTGGGTCTAGACGCAAGACCCCTTCCATTGAATCCTGATCGATGTTGAATCCAAAAGAATTGGGTCTTGATGTCGGATCTATTATGCTAGGGTCTTGAAGGAGGATCCATTGGCATTTGGTTCAAGGGATGACCCAAGCAAATTTGGTTTGGCCAAAGACCCATTATTTTTGGATCTGGATGCTGGATCTATTATTTTTGGATTCAGATGCTGGACTCATTATAGTTGGATCCTGAAACAGGACTCGATACCATGAGGTCTTGACACCTGACCCATTAGCCTTGGAACTAGGCAGTATTCAAACGAATTGGGTCCTGACGTGTTATTGCAAGACCCAAACAATTTGGGTCAGCGCTTCTTTCACACCCAAGCCATTTGAGTGAGGCGTCTCTTTCCGGCCCTAATTTTCTTGCGTCTGGAAGATAAGTCTGGCCAAGTTAATAGTAATAGCAGTAGTAGTAGTAGTAGTAATAATAATAATAATAATAATAATAATTAATTTTACTCTTAAAATCAATCTATGTTTTTTTCTATAGTAATAATATTTATTTTAATTTTAATAAATTTAATAATATTAATAATAATATTTAACTTATCTGTCAAAGTTCTGATTTTTTTTCAATCATTTAAAAAAATTTATGTTTTTCTTCGATGATAGTAATTTTTTTTAAAATCTGGTAATGATAATAACAATAGTAATAATAATTCTTAATTTTACCATTCAAATCAAATGAATTATTTTTTTTCAATAATAATAATATTTTCTACAAATTTATTAATTATTATATGAATAATATTAATTATAATAAAAATGATATTATTTATAAAAAAATATTATTTTTAATATTAATAATATTTGTTAGAATAAAAATGATAATATTTATATCACAAATAATAATATTTTTGATATTAATACTTTTAATTATAATAAAAATAATAATATTTAGAATACAAATAATAATATTTATGATATTAATAATAGTATTGAACTTGTCTAACGAAAGTTTTTATAGTAATATTTTTTTTAAAAAAAATATTAACAACAACAACAACGACAATTGATATTATATTTTTTTTATTTTTTTATCATATTAATAATTTTTTCTCTGTTTCTGTATTGTTACTCTATTTCAAGTGGGTGTTCAATGGAGGATGGCTTTGTTTACGCAGGAAAATGGAGAGAAGGCACGGGAATCTCAATCGGATTTGAAACACATCATAGCATTCAGTTTTGATGAAGATAGTCATCAAAAGCTTACAAATAGATATCCAACCAAAAATAAAATAAATAAATAAAAGCAAATCTGCTCGTGCATGCCCTGATTCCTCGTTACATAGATAAGACATTAGTTCAGGTCCGGGACACCCAACAAAAATGGGCACGGATACCTTGAACATATATATCAAAAGCTACGCCCGCTGGCCGCCGGCCGGGAAGGGAGGGAAAACATAAAGAAAGGAAATGCCAAAAGGTTAAACTAATCCATAATTAATGCTTAATTAATTAATTATTAGATTTCTAAATTCCCAGTCATCATAGGACACAATAATATATAGCTACCACCAAGGTGGGGGTAGAAAGGGAATATATGTTTAGTGTGTGTGTCTATATATGTAACTGCTTGGCTACCTAGCTATATATAAATATATGTCTATCTATCTATCACTTTATCTACAATAGTCGTAAGCTTGAGCTGGATCAATGGCGCCTAGCTCGACCACTGTTCTTAGTTCATCCCAGTTTCCATTGTCAAAGAAATCATCTCCAACATCTGGATTCCAGAAGTTCTGGAAAGCTGCTGTAAATGGAGCTTGAGTTATCGAATCATACTGACCACCCGTAAAAAAGTGATTCCTTTCATGGTTGACTTGATAATCTATGATGACAGGCTTCCTTTCATTTCGTTGAGCGAACGAGTCTCCAAAACTCACATTCTGCTCGGCACTAATTTCAGATTCAAAGCTGCATGTTTTTGAATTCGAGTCAATAATAGGGTGCTGTTTTGCTGCTGCTGCTGCTGCCGGCACGTACTTTTTGTGGGACGGGAGTCGCTTGAGAATTCGACAGAGCGTCCAAACCTCCTGCATGGCCAGGGAAAAGGACTTGTCAGTTGGAAATTTAAGAGTTTTGAATTTTGTTTCTCTGGCAATGGAAGCAAACCACACATTTCGAACTTCTGAAGAGATCGATGGTCCCTATTAACTTTAACTATTTGTTCCGTAGACTTCCGAAAAAAAGAGTGTGAAAAAACGAAAAAAGTTTAGTCGTCGTCGATGCACCAGGCTGCTATCACCCAATTAATCAATTCCTTAGGATTAATTTCAATAACGGGCACGGGGGAGACCCACATGTCACCCATTAAACTTACTATTCAACTTTCTTTCTTTCTTTTTTCGCAATCAAGCTTACAATTCAACTGATATTAATTATGCTCTTTCTTCCTCGAAAAGTCTCGTGTTAAAGCTTGTTTTTTTATATATATAAAAAAAAAACCCTTATAAATTTTTAACAATTGATGCCATGTTTTCTAATGTATAAAGAATAAATAAAGTACTTAAACTAATAAAAGCAACACCAAACAAATAAAAAGATGGCATATATTTCATAAAACTTGACAATTTCAACTCCTTGGTTCATGGTATGTTCATCGTGATGAGAGAGTCGACATTGTGATCATAGCTATAACCAGATATATTCATGCCAAGAAATAAATTTTTAATCATATAATCACATCTCTATAAGTTAATATTAATTAATTGTCGATGCTCTACATGCATGATTGAGTAGTAAAATTAATTAATATTGTTGCTGTTTCGAAAAACAATATTGTTCATTTCTATATACATGTAACCTAATTAAGGTCCATAAGATCTCGTTTTTAGACGGGGAAAAACACATTGTAATTTAGAAATATTAGGCTGTAAGCAAATTTATCAATGTAGAAGTGGTTAGTATGCTTGCCGTATATAAATCATGGATGCTTAACGTTGTATATTATCCCTTCCTCTTAGTTACTCGTTCCTCAAAATTGCTAGTCGTCGGTTTAATTTATCCATACCATGATGCATGTATATATGCACTGATCAATATGCATTATACGTTATAGATAACTAGGTTAGTGGTGACGACTCCCTTAATTTTGAGGGGGAGTTCTCGTCGACATAAAAATGGCGAGAATAACCATGGAAAGTGATAACGATGAGGAATAACGTGGAATGAAGAAACTTACAGCTTCTTGTGCAATGTTCTTAGGGTTTGTGGTCTTCCCGTTTGGTGGAAGGCGAAACTCGTGCATCATCCAATCAGTTTTAGTGCCTTTTCCAGCACTTCCCCGGTAGTAGACCAAGGATTTCTTGAGGCCAATGCACTCATGTGGTTCTTTGACTGAATATATGGGCTTGTCGATGCCGGTGGCCTTCCAAAATCCAGATCCTGTGACTCTGTTAGGCCTTATGCTGTTCCTATACTTTCTCCCTCGTATGCAGAAGAAGTACCACTCCCTATCCCCCGCATTGCTAACTTCTTCATGTAAAAAAAGTAGAAAACAGAAGGTTAGAGGCAAAGCCAACGACATTATCAGGATGTAATTAATGAACTCGAATACGATATGATGATCTGCTAATTGAAATCATACTGTTACACCGAGAGCTGAATGCAGATGCCTCTTTATGGAGGAAATCTTATTTTCAGCAAGCTTAGATACTCTAAATTTTTTTAATTACATTTTTATATATGGAATGATAAAGAATTGTTTTGTGTATTTATTTATTTTTGCAATTACAGCCGGATCGATGTACCCCATATTTAAAGTAAATGAATATTCATGAATGTTTCCGATTTTTTCCTCCGGGGCACTGGCTAATATTTGTAACGGAAGCAACTTTTCTGAAACACAATGGATTAGTATTGGATAAATAATTATCGTATAGTGACTCCAAAGTTCTTATGATCCCTAAGATCTCATGCTATATCATAAAAAAAAAGATCTCTCTCTCTAGCCACACACACACACACACACACACCATTCCTGTCGGTCAGACCCAGTGAGATCAGGTTGAAGTTCTGCAGCTGGCTCATGAACTATACATATGTCAATATATATATGTGCTGATCTTAATTAGCATAAAGGAGTTGAATAAATCTATCGTAAGTACTTTTTTGAATGTTGTACCAGAAGTGTATATATATATATATAGAAGAACAGAAAAGAAGCCATGATCAGATTTAAGATTGGGTTTGAATGGCAGAAAGAAGCTCTAGTTCTGTGCACCAAACACGGATGCGATTGATCACAAGCGAAAAACGAAAGATTTCTGTGGTTTCACTAGCTAATTAGGTAAGAATAAACTCTAAAAAGGTGATGGATGAACATCAGTAGGTAAATATATACACTTGAAAAGAGCACGACGTCTTACTTGGAAGATCCCAAGGATCGTACTTGTAGATATCGATCTGTTTAATGAGTTCAAACCTCAGTGGTTTCTTTTCCACCTTCCGCCGCAGATAGAACCCAACAAGCTCTTCATCAGTGGGGTGAAATCGGAAACCTGGAAGCATCACTTCCTCATCATCGTTATGATCAATATCAGAACTACTCATCTTTGACAAGGCCTCCATATCTCTATATCTATATCTATTTCTCTCTTTCTTCTCTCTTACACCATGTATAATCACGCGAGACTGCTCTCCAAGTTGAGGGCTATTATATACACACACACACACACACACACAAACAACACACAGTGCCTTCGACGAATGCTTGCGTACTTTGTGCTTGTCTGGTCAAGGCATGACTTTGATTATAAGGAGGTACTCGAGGGCAAATGATCTGTCCTGGAAGAAGTCTACTAAAATCTCGGGGTCCAAAGGTTAACAAAGGGACGCAGGACTACTTTGAAAGTTTTAAATTCTGCATCACAAGAACCGATTTAAAAGTCTAGCTTGGAGAGCATACCCCTTGACTAATGAAAACGGAAATTCCTCGTTTACAACTTGTTTTTTGGGACAATTTCAACCCCGCCATCAATTTGATTCGGAAAGCATTCATATTTTCTTCTTTTATATATATATATATATATATATATATATATATATATATATATATATATATAAAAGCCACCCTGTAAGCTCAGGTTATGCCTTGTTGACCATTTTATTTTTCTTTTTCCCTGAAGCCTAGTAATGCATCACGGGATAGTTTTGAGCCCCCTTTGTAGACCAAGTTAATTATATATATAAAATAAGTTAGTGAGGTTGTCCGTTTAGGACGTGGAATGTCAAAAAATTTATAAAAATATATTGGTATACTTTTAAACAAAAGTAATATATACCCCACCACATTAATCTATTAATAAACACATTAAAAGGTTAATTGAACTTGAAGAGATAGATTAGATAATCACATCATTGCTGTTCAGTGCGCTCAAACCTTCGATCCACACGGGAAAAAAAAAAAGAAGCCACCCACCCTAATATTAGAAAGGAAACACGAACGATCACAGGTGGATTCCCAGTAGAACATATTGTTGACTTTCATCGACAGGCAAAGATCTTTAAAGATTTGACTTCTCACCAATTGTTTCTTCTTTTCAATTTTTGTTGGCCTGGATCATCTCTGTTTACAAGGACAAAATCAATCCTATCACTTCATGTCATTGCACCAACCCATAATATATATATTGAAAAAGTCCGCCTTTCGGATTAGGAACTCACTGCAGACTGCACAAACTAGCTACTAATCAATGTTGTGGTTCATGAGAATCGAGTGATTCTTCTATAATGAAATTCTTATTCCGTTAATCAAAATATCCAGGGCATTGCTTAGACCTTGAGAGCAGTGCAAGAAAGGATTTTGAGACTAGGGATTTAAAAATAAATAAAATTGAAATTGTACAGAAACAGTGAAAGGATCGATTATACTAACTAAATTTAAGGAAAACACTGATTTTTCTTTGTGTTGAAAATTACTGATAAATTACAAGCTCGGTACAATCAATCAAAAATTAACCATTGGTGCATGAAAATTAAAAACCTTAATCTACCGTTAATCACGGGTGTCCTGTATGTTGGCAAGGACCTATTCCTACTTCACCATTTCCAAGATCGTGAATTGTAGTGGTTTGATGAGGTATAAAATCTGATTTAAAGATTAATTTATGAATTATGCAGTCAAATTAAATATATTATTATTATTAAAAATAATATTATTTTAGTATTTTATCACGGGCCAATCTCTATATCATTCAAAATCAATTCAATATATATCAAAAATAGTTAAAATTAAAATTAAATTATGCTTATAATAGTAAATTTAGCGGATAAGCGACCGCATTAACAAGAGCTAGGCGGCAAAATATATGTTCCATTTTTACAAAGTATATCTTTGCAATTTTATTATTTAACATTGAATTTATTAGGATTAAGTTATGTAATTTATTTTTATTTATTTTCTATGAGATTATTCCAGTCTCATGACCCGAGTCATGACTTCTACTGGTTAATTCGGTTGACTTGGGTTTTTTGATCATTTTTTGTAATTGATTTTTTTTCAATTTTATCCTTTGATATAGGTTGATTGTTAATTAAATTTCTTAGTTTATTTCGATTTGCTTTCTACGAGGTTATCTTAGTTTCATGGTCTAGGTCACAAGTTTAGCGGGTTAATCCGGGTTGACTTGGGTCTTTTTTGTGTCATTTTTTATTTGATTTTTTACAATTCATCCTTTAAGATTTGATTGATTGAAAATTAAACTTCATAATTTGTTTTGATTTACTTTTTCCTGAGTTATCTCGGTCTTATAATCCATGTTTGCCTAGTTAATCTAGGTTGACTTTATCAATTTTTTGTATTTTTTTATTAATTTTTTGAAACTTACTCATTTAATATTGTGTTGTTTGAGAGTTAGATATTTTCAAAATATTTTTTAATTTATTTTATATGAAGTTATCACTGTTTCATAATATGAGTCACAGATTTTATATGTTAATCTAGTTTGACATGATTTGATCCAATATGTTGTCATCCCAATTTTGTTTTTAGAAAAAGTGTTGTATTGATTTTTTTTAGTGCAATTATATATTTTTTTTGTACATATCAAGACAACTAGGTTATATTAGATCAATCACTACATAATTAATTTTTTTTCTTGAAAATACTTTAGCTATATTTTAATATTCATTTAAATTTTTTTAAAAAAATTAATCTGACCCATTTATTTTTTTGACTAAATCATATAGAAGCAATTTAGAATGGCATTTCAAACGGCATTTAATGAAAAATTTAATTTTTTTATTTAAAATTAATATTTTATATTTTAGATCGTTTTAACATGCTAATATCAAAAATAATTTTTTAAAAATAAAAAATTATTATTTAATATATTTTTATATAAAAAATAATTTTAAAAAATAACCACCACATAATTGTTTGATTTCTATATAACGAACTGTAGAAAGTGCTTATGTAAGCATGACTTCTGCATAACGACTACTTCACAGGAATTCTTGGTACGTATCCTTCCTTTAAAACTGTTGGGTCCCGAAGTTCTCGCTCTCGAAGACAGCTGAAGGAGTTATGATAGAATTTTCCGTGTGAGACCCACTAGACAGGGTCCTCATTTACAAAATCAACCATTAATTAATTTTAAGAATAATTTTAAAAATATTATTTTTTTTTACCATTCCTATCTTATAACTTCTTAGCCCGTAAATGTTTACTAGTGGAGTAGCTTATATTTTTTTAATATGTTTTAAGACTGAGTTTTGTATGTAAAAATATTGATTTGATATTTTAATATTTTAATTTTTTTATGATTTTGATATGCTAATGTGAAAATTTTTTAAAATAAAAATATTTTATTATATTTTTAAATAAAATTTTTTTAAAGAAACAACATGCATCACAATGTCAAATATATACACTTATTTTTATATATAAATTTTTCTTCCCCTTATGTCAAATTTTCTGACTTTCCTGATGATTTTAGATTCATGCATTCAATTTGTCTAAAAACATACTATTTTTGTTATCTTATTTGAATATATTTAAATTTATTTTGAATAAATTGGTATTGATTATATTTATAATTTTAAAGGAATTGACATTGTTTCACCATTATAAAAATATAAAATCTTTCATCACTTAAATCTCGTAGGACAATTTGTTATTGCAAGAATTTATGTAGTGATGAGCTGCGATAATAATCATATTTTGAAAATCTTTCATAAAAAAAGATTAGAAGATAACAATCTATTTTTATATATATAATTTTTCATCTTTCATGACATTACAAATTATTTTATACAAATTATTTTCAAATATATCAAAATTACCAATATGATAAAAAGGATCGAGATCCTCTGAAAAACAGTAGCGTTAGCAGTAATCTGTTTACAAACGACAGCAATTACAGACGTCATAGATCATTAATAGCAACCTTTCCTTTTCTTGCCTTGGAAATTTATCATCAAACAGTTCCGGTGGAATACGTATGTATACACCATTGGGTTGAAAACATTGGTTCAAAAAGAGCCAAAATACTCGACAAGACCTTGTCTTTCTTTCCGAGATCGATAGGCCTCGGGGAGAGTGATGCGAAGGGCATATTTACGATAGATTGCTGACTTTCAGACCTTACACAATGATTATCGTAAATAATAATCCAATCAACGAATAATGGCAGCTTAATTAGTTTGAGGTACAGTTGCACGGGGACCAATTCGGATTTCATCAAAGCTATGAATCGATCAAGAGCTTTGAAATCTCCAGTAAATATACCAGACGAATTGTCAGCTTGGAAGCATCCTCGTCTTATTGAAAATATATAATTGTTTCTTAATATGCTTAGAAATATATGAATATACATCACAGTTCTTGTCCCATAGCAGCTAGTTCGCTTGCGCGCGCACGTATGTATGTAATTCAGTTTCCAATGTTCTGAATGCTTGATGATCTCTGCAATATTGGAATTTAGCTCAAAATTTTATTTCTATATATATTTTTTGTGATACAACAAAAAGGAAAACTAATTTCTATATATTCAAAACTAGAACATCTTGTGCCGGCACGGCAGTCAATAATTTAATTTTCGTTCTTCGAAGATGCACAGAAATGATCAGGAGATGCTGCTGGTTAGGCAAGCAATCCCGTTTTTTTCCTCCTTAATTCTTTGTGTGCGTGGCAAAATTTTTTACGCAATCAAAAATTCATGTTTCAAAGTATCATAGGTGCATGTTTTTTTCCTCATAGTTAGCCATGACATCATAATTTTGTCCATGGAAATTAAGCAAATTAATCCTCATAGATTTACATGTTTTTTCCGTTTATTGCAATTAATTATTGAAACAAGAAACGTTCTAAGTATATTTTTTTAAAAATCAAAATACTCACAAAACATATTTTGATTATAACATGATATCATATTCGGTCAATGATTAATCTTGTACGTGTGGATTCAGAATTAGAAACGCACGAGGAAGGGGGAGGATGCCCGGCCTGAAATTACGATGAAATTGAGGTTGAGGGCTAGTTGCCATATGGGTGGTCATAATTTAGCATCATTTGTACATATATAAAGCAGATTTTTTTTTTCCAGAGAGACATCCAGTAAGTAAGGACTTATGGACTGTTTGTTTTCGGTGTTCTTTGGGTCGAGCCTCTCATATGCTAGCTGAGCTTTCTGCTGTTCGTTTTGGTTTATAATTGCTTTGGTCTTTGGGTTACAGCAGGAAGGTGATGGTTGAGACCAATTCCCAGGAGACTATTCGGGCAAATCATGGATGTTTCCACTGTTTTGTAGAAATTTAGGGAAAAGATGGAAGAACAGTTGTTTTTCTTTTTCTATCCCTTTGTGTTGTTTTACAGAATGCTTCTAAAGAAAAGAAGTGCACAAGTACCAGTGCCAAGATTTGTGCAAGGAGTAACAGATTTTGAGAGATCAATCATCCCCTAAGCATTCTCCTGTGTAATTATCTTTAATTAGCTAAACATGAGGAGTTAGCGATTGATTCAGTGAATGTAATCTTGTGATGATCTTCCGCAACCTCTTTATCCTGCTGATAATCTTCAAGTTTCCATTCATATCATTACTTAGGAGTTAGTGTAATCTCTTTTGATGATCTTCTGCAATCTCTTTATCCTGGTGATAATCTTCAAGACTCACGTTTCCATATATATCATTTACATGTTCGTCATCCTTACTTTGTCATCATTGAGGACATTAGAATACTTCTTAGATAAGATTGGAAGTGCATACTCTCTCATATTCTATGTGAAGGGAACCAGTACTGTGGTGATTTTTTGGCGGAGTTAGGAGCTCAGAATCAGGAAAGCGATCGGTTGTGGCATTAGTATACTCCTCTAGGCATGAAAGTTATCCTGCAGAGTGATCATATGGTTGTCCTAAGATGGTATTAATTTCATGACAGTGCTAGAAGATGAGCTAGACAGTGTGGCTTTGATTTTTGACAGTGACAGTATATCTCCATTAAAAAAAATACACAAATACATGTAAAATAGGGTCATAATCAGTAAATTAATATAGGGTTTAATTAGAGTATTTTTCGCATTGCACAGTGAAACAAGAAGGAAGATTCAATAGCTTTGGCGTGCGATAGAACTTGTCATAAAAAGCACCTCCTGATTGATTCTTGCTGAGTTTGTTGACCTGTTATTAGTATGGCTAGAATTTCAAGTAAGCAAACGGCCAATGACCTCTGAAAAAGGAGTGAGTCAACTCTGACGATCGATCGAGACTAGACAATTTAGATATACTAAACTTGATAAATAAATAAAAATTATGAGAGCCAGACCGAGTCACTCAGTTATGACTATTAATATCGTTATTTTATAAGAAAAAGAACCTAATATATATATTAACCAAACAAATTGAGTATGTGAATTTTTAATTTTATTAAATGGAGTACAATTGTTCAAAATCAATATATTATCACAATTAAATAAGTATTTTTTTTATTTATCATTGTCGAATTTATATCTTCATTAATATTATCATCATCATCATCACCCGTTCAAAATCAATTAAATAAAATAAAAAATATAAATATTTAATTAACTAAATTAACAGCCTGGGTATTCTTAATAAATTAATAAAAATACAAGGCACAGGTAATGTGCTTAGAACAATGGGGCACAGAATGGATTAATTTTTTTAAAAAAAATAAAATCGGATGTGGTCGTCTAAGTAATCGATCGAAGAATAGGAGAGAGCTGTGAGAGTGAGAAGGAGATCGGGAGTTGTAGCAACGACTAATACATGCCACCGACCTTGCATTCAAGTCAACCAAAGAAGAAAATATATTTATATTTATGTACTACGTGAGACATTAAACAAAAAATTCAGTCAAAGTCCATGATTTGAATTTTAGGAAGGAACGAATCAATGAGTCCAGTCTTTTGAGAACCTTCTCCTCCATGGCTCCATCACACCAAACCTCGGTGTCGATAATTTGTTTGAAATACTATATAACAAGAAATCAGAATGAAATTTAAGATTTATAATACCCTATTTCTTTAAATAAAAATGAATAATTAAGGATTAAAAGATTATTTCATCAATGATCTATCATATATAATAGTAAAAATAATTGTGACGGTGATGATGGGTTTGAAGGAGAAGTAAATGAAAATAATAATAATATTTAAACATCAAAGTCACCCTCAAGAAACGTGATGGTGGAAGAAAATGATGGAGGTGGAAGAGTGACGGTGCAGCCATAGCTAGCAGCAACATCACTCAATGGTGGCGGCAAAGATAATAGGCGAGATGACTAGGATGGTATGAATAACTAGTATATATAATTAAAAAAAAATATTATTTTAAACAGCCCACCCATATTTTTTGTTTTTATTCGTACCTTTCTCTATAAAAATAATAATATTATATTTAACTTTCATTCATATCCCCATACTTCATCCAGAAATCGAATTCGCCAAGAACACACCTAAAGAAAATATTGTGCTTTTCAGGAGGAACGTAACAGCATGCATTAGTAAAAGGATATCTAAAGATTTTAGGGGGTAGACGTGAGATTAAATATATTTGATTTTCCTATTTATTTTTTGTGGGACACGAATTTTCAGCGAATTAAAACCTTCAATTCGCTTAAACACAAGATTCATATGGATAAAAAAAAAAAAAAAGGAGGAAAAACCTGTTGCGTGTACGAGAGAAATTACATGATGTCGTCTGCCTCTACTTTGACAAGAAACTCAAACAATTTTTTTCTTTTTTTAATCTGGGAAAGATCTGTGTCACTGAATGATTGCTATTTTCCTGCTTATTTTGGAAGCATGAGAGAAGAAATCAATTCATTTATGGAAATCAACCGAACAACGAACAACGACAAGCACACTCGAATAAGTTTGGCAAAGCACAATGACCACGAAATTGTTTTCCCTCCCGAGAAGGAACATGGCAACATCATAGATTTCAAAGTTTGGATAGCCTAACTTATTCAAGACTGGAGAAGTGAGGAATTTTGGAGAGATCTTCTTTGAAAATATATAGTGATCGAGGTGTGCTGTCTACTATTAGCATTGGATTCAAAGTAAAGAATATAGAAACTTTTCTTTGAAAATTATAATCACCAATTTATTATATTAGAAAAATATAATAAATTAAAAGGACTATATAAAAATAATAATGAGTCAAATAGCATGTAGAGAACTTTTAAACGAAAATTAACTTGAAAATCGCTGTACTTGCTTTTAGGATTTAATTTCACGTGTTTAATAATTACAAGACTTATCTTAGGCAAAGTGAAGTTGGATTCAATATATAAAAAATAAAATAAAATTACATTTTACTAAAAATAAAGACTAGGAGGCAAGAAAATCAAGCTTGCTAGCTATGCCAAAATTGTCTTTTCTGCTTCTTCTTCTTTTTTTTAATTTAACGTGTGATCTTGGTGTTCACGTGTTGTTGTTATTTTCCACCAAGAAATCGTCTTTTGTTCCTTATTATTTAAGCCGGCCATATATTAAATTAAAAAAACAAAAAACTATATGGCCCATTCCTTCCAAGCAAATCATCATATATTAGACGGTAGGTTGAAACAATATAATAACTATTTTATCCTTTTAAAAATCAGTTTTTTTTAAATTGATTTGTTAAGGGATAAATCGGTTTTTTTAACATTGTAAAACACTGTGAAATAAATAAATTATCCTTAAAAGAAAAAAAGTTAAACTGATTTCTAGGAGACTTTTTGTATTTTTATTTTTTAAAGCATGATTAAATGACTTTTTGTATTTTCACTTTTTGAAGCCGAATCAAATGATTAAATTACTTTTAAAAACAAAATCTCTTTAACTCACATCCAAGGATATTTTTTTGTATTTTCACCATATTTTTTTTTGTTATAATCAAGTTGATAAAGGGACAATTTGATAATTTAATTAATATAAATATTATTTAAAACAAAATGGTTGACTTGTGCATTCGCGTGGGTTGTGGTCACATCATTCGAGTGACGTGTAATCA